>ULMS01005657.1_pt1 | contig 27137 bp, 20 predicted proteins | sample 1951721 | NCBI WGS metagenome assembly ULMS01 (sample SAMEA4835557, study PRJEB28245) | human gut metagenome | biome: gut microbiome; material: fecal sample | place: Denmark | collected 2008 | reverse complement strand
CCTCGCCCGATTTGTTTTCAAATCGGACGGGGAGCAGTCACGGAATGATCCAATTGCGGTGCTTGGCGGTGATTCGATGATGGTTTTGCTTATGAACTTCAGGAGGAAGCTATATGGAAGCCAAGACATTCGTTCCCTCTCTTCTCGCCGTCGCAACGCTTGCCGCCTTTGCCTCGACCTGTACCTGTTGACTCGCGCTTCATCGCGGCGACGAAATGCCTGGCCTGGAAGGTTGGAGGCGAGAGGCCCTACTGGCTCATCGTGACGACCGTCGACGCGCTCACCGACAAGCACGGCAACCGGTACCAATTCTCGCTTCGCGCACCCGCGTCCGAGTCGGATCGGGTGCCCGGATGGACCATGGACATGATTTCGCAATTTTTGGAGGCGCTCGAACACCAGCCGTGCAGGATGAGCCCAGCCCTCTCCTGTCCTCAGGAAGGGTTGAAGAAGCTTGACGGCACGCCGAGCAAGATTGCCTCGAGCTGCTTTTGCAGGGATGCTGACCTCGGCGCGTTCAGTTGCCGGGATGGAAAGTTCGAATTCGTGAGCCTCTTCGGGATGACGAAGGACGAAACCGAAGCCATGTTCGCGCTTGAGGCGAAAAAGGTGCTGGAATTCCTCTGGGTGCAGAGCACGCCGCACGGTCTGATGGACTTTGAGCGGGAGAGCCATCTCAATGCCGAGACTTCCCGGCCCCTGCGCGAAGAAGCGGCCGAGTCGGGTCGCGAATTCGGCACTTGGCACGCTGCATTCGAAGTGGTGGAAAAGTTCGGGAAGATTCGGCTCACGGTGCCGGCGGCCTCGCGCGGACAATTCGCCGAAGCATTCGGGTGCTGCATCATGCTCAAGGAGCCCATGCGGGTTGACAACGGCACGGACGTCGTGACGTTCGAGATGGGCGGCGAAGCACGAAGGGAGAACGGCGTCGTCACGATTCCCGTGAACATGTCCGAAGTCGCGAAGGTGTCGAAGGTGCTCGTCGAGGGCGGTCGGCACGCTCGGAAACAGAACGGCTATACGCTACACGTATAATGAGAATGCAGAAGCTGATGGAGACAAACATGACGACCAAGATCACCTAATTGCATACCGCGACGCTCGCAGCCATTCATGATGCCTGGGAGCAACTGCTCAAGAGCCGCGGGCTCGACTTCGTCGAAGGGCCGGCGGCGATCGTGGAGGCGGAGGGCGAAGCCTATCTGATTTCCTGGAAGGTGAAAGGACAGCGTCCCTATTGGCTCATTGTCACGTACGCCATGACGGGAGGCCTTCATCAGGGCGTGACTCGTTTTGGCATCGACGGACACGGCTTTGAGTTTTCGATTCGCGTCCCGGCCAAGAACAAGGAGCGGAGCCCGTCCGACAAGGTCTGCGCCATGCTGACCAACCTGATCGGCACAGCGCGCCGCGCGCCCGAGCACGTGCATTCGGGCTTTGCCGTCGTCAACAGCGTCAAAAGGGCCAATGGCAGGCATCTTGCTGACTTGGTGCTGCTGCTTTGCGACGACCGCGATCTCCCGGAAGTCCAAACGCCCAACGGCCGTGTCGCGTTCCTGGCCGCTCAGTTCATTACGCGCGAGGAGCTTGAGCTCTGCATGAAGGGCAATCCCGACTATTTTTCCGCCGTGCTTTGGGAAAAGACGACGCCTCACGGCCTTTCGAACTTCTGCCGCAAGCCCATCATTACGCCGCAAATCGAGGCGGCCTGCATCGAAGCGGACGAGAGCGGCCTCAAGGACGCAACGGATTTCCAAGGCGACTTCGAAATCACGCGGGATGCGCAGGGACGAACGGTGCTCGAGCTCGGCGAATCCGGGTTCGAGCACTTCCGGCGGATGCTGTGCAAGGTGCTTTTCCTACGCGAAGAATTCACGCTTCGCCATGAAAACAGTGTCGTGAGGGTAAAAAAGGGGTTCCCGGCCGTGCGTCACGAAGGCGGCCTGCTTGAGCTTGCGCTCGATCAGGTTACGGCATTCGGAATCAGCGTGGCGCTCTCAGGCGGCCGCGCTTGGGAGGACGACGGGCTCGGGCTTCGGATTACGCTTCGCTGACGGAAGGGTTTGAGTCCGACCGTAAGCGTTGAAGAAAGGCCCGCCGGGTGTGCACGCCGGCAGTATCGGGCTAAGCCGTAAGCCGCCAAAAATCAATTTCCGTTCCCGAAACAGAACGGTTACCCTCTCAACTCGTCAGCGTATAAATCGTTAAGATCGTAAAGAACAAGATCGTTCCTATATTCAGCTTTCTTAAACCCTGATTTTGAAATGAAGCCGTAACGAATCGCTTTAAGCGGCGAAGCGTTCACCTGCTCAATCTCGGCCTCAATTTGGGCCGGTGTCATAGGCTGATTTCGGCATTTCACTTCGTAAAATGTGAATCCTGTTTGATCTTCCGTAACAACATCGAATTCACCGTTTTTCTTTAACTTCGGAATGTCATAGTAGTATCTTCCGATTTTAAAGAATGGAGGGGTGATCCTGTTTAATTTGTTGGATCGAATAAGGAATTCCCGACAGATGCCTTCAAATTGCTTGGGAATGTGTTTGGTGTCCAAATCGGGGCCAATGAACAAGTCGTAAAACTTTTCGGGATTCATGAATCCCATATGGCTGATGTTTTTGTAGATGTATTTATAGTAAAAGTGCACCATGTTGTCTCGGAAGACATACTGAGCCTTTTTGAGATTATCGGGCGCATTGATGGGATAGTCTTTCGAGATCAAATCCAGGGATCCCAACTGATTCAGAACAGAAGCAAGCGAGGAGGCGGGGAGCTTCGTATACGTAGCGATGTCGGAATACTTCCTCGCGCCTTGTCCGAGAGCCTCGAGAACAAGATTGGCGTTGTTCACCTTGGAAACTTCCGCAGCGAGGAACAGCGTGACCTCGTTTGAGAGAATCGCCTCAGGCAACAGAAAGAGCCTTATGAAGTTCTCTTCAACGGAAATGGACGGATCGATGAGCGAATTGTAATAGGGGATGCCGCCCAATGCTGAATAAATCTTTATTTTATCTTCGTTGGAATAAGAGGCATAGAATTCAGCTGATTCGTAATAATCCATCGGATGGAGATTCATGACGAACGAAGAGCGGCCGTAGAGGGGGCTTTTGTAGGCGAGTATCCCCTTCATAATGTCAATGTAAGATCCGCAGAGGATTATTTTTAATTTCGATTCCCCCTTGTATCGATCTACCAAGGCTTGAAGAATACTGTCGAAACCGGGAATCAAATCCCGCAGGAAGGGATATTCGTCGAAGACTAAAACGGTGGCGTCAGATTTACAGAATTTGAACAAGAAGTCGATGGCGTCCTCAAAGTTGTCAACTGCAAGAGGCGGAATGCCCAACTTCAAACCCAACAACGACATCAGCTGACGGAGATTATTTTCTTCCGACGTTTGCTTGCATTCCAGGTAGATGAAGGGCAACCCGGAGCGCTTGAGCGATTCCTTGATCAGGAGGCTTTTCCCCACACGCCGACGGCCGTAAATCACGCCAAGATTCGTCGACGCGTTTGCGTAAAACGCCGACAGCGTCTGAAGTTCGGACTTGCGTCCATAAAAGTTGAATTGAGTCATCGTAGGGACATCCGGCTTGGGGGTGAGCAGTGAAGTGCGCTTGCGAATGGCGGAGTTTGGTTTGCTTCCAAACAATGTAGTAAAACTCACCGCAGGCGTCTGAAGTAAATTTTACTACAACTGTAAGAAGTAAGTTGCGATGATTCGTCTTCGAACTTGAGTCGACTCCGCAGCGAATTCATAAAGCTTGTCGTAGGCAATGCGGTCAATGAGATAGGGTTCCTTGAGATCAGAGTTGAACGCTGCAAGAGCCATGTCGAGGCCAACAGCTTCGTATGCGATCGATGTGTCGAGTATTGACAGGGGGCGCTTTCTAGCCATGATATGGACTCCAAGAAAGCTTGTGACAAAGAGTCGATTTCGAACCTTCGTCTCGCTGCAGCAGTCTTTGCCGGCGCAGAACTGAAGGCGTGCAGGGTTCTTTGACGACCTCGAATTCGATGCCGTCGGCGGCTTGGACGCAACATCCTGACCAACTTGACGAAAGCAGACTTTCAGTCAGCTGGGAAGAGATGCGCAGCCGCATCGAGGGTTGCAGTGGGAAAAAGTCAAGGGAGCGGAAGAAGGGAGGAGCTGCTCCCTCGCGACCTTGCGATGCGAGGGAGCGTTCCTTCTGGTCTACTGAGGGGACCGATTACTTGGATGAACGCCTGGGGCGCTTGAGCGAGACGGTGGAAGTTCCGCACTCCTCCTCTGTGTCGGACTCGTCTTTTTTACGGCGGGCCTTCGTAGAAGCCACCTCTTCCATCGCTTCTTTGCTGGGCGTCTCAAGCTTTGAGCCGTGCTTATGCCTGGGTTCTGCGATCAGGAGCGAAGCTGCCAGTTCGTCCTCGGTGATGCCGAGGGCTTTGCACAACTTGACGGCGCACGTCGTGGTGCAAGTGCGGGTTTTGGCAATCTTCATGATGTGGTGTTCCGTGAGGCCTGCGGCTGCAGCGAACTCTTTGTACGTAGGGTAGTTGCGCTTCTTGATGAGAAGCTTAAGAGATTTGGGGACGGGATCGAAATCCGAGGTTACAAGTACCGTCCTGATTTCTTCAAGGGACACATTCAGGGCCTGGGCAAGCTTCATCCCCGTCGAGTCCGTGCAGCGGCGATGGAGGGAGATCGTATTCATGGCGATCGGGTCGAAGCCGTGGACCTCGCTGAAATGGTTCAGCGTCTTGTAGCCATGCTTGACAACGCACTCCTTAAGAGTGTCGACGGGCTCGGCGACGACGGTGCTGGGCTTCGAGCAGGAGGGCAACGTGAGCGCCGCGTGCGCTTCCATCATGAAGGCCGTGTCGAGACGGAGGTGGAAGGTGATGAGGGCAAGCTCATCCGGGCAAAAGACTTTGCTCTGGAGCATGTCCTCGACCGCGGACATGTCGAGGCGAAGCTCCTGACAGAGCATCTCAACGGTGAGGCCAGCTTCATGCAGGGCACGATGAATGACCAGGTTGAAGTAGTCGGCGGTATCAATCGGGAACCTGGGACCGTTCAACTGGATGGTCGCGTAATGAACCTGTTGACGGTCGATGGCGTCGAGAGAATTCAGAGTAGGCAGTTCAAACATGGAGCTACTGAGGATTAGGTTGATGGGAGGAGAAGCGAAGTCGAAATGACGAGACGGCACCGGGAGCGATTTGGGCATTGTGGGCTTAAAACGACTGTGTATCCGTCGGATGAATGCCGGGCTGTGCGCCGGCCGTTGTGCGCAGGTGCTGCCTGCGGAGACTCGTCCTGTCGGGAGAGATTTGAGAAGGACGGGGAGGTGCCAGTGGTTGTATCGGGAGAGGGCAAAAATTGTTCATGATGATAGTCGATGCAAGCACGATTTTTTATATATGGAAAATGTGAATAAAAATACGTCTAAGTGCGGATGAGTCGATGTCATCCGTTCAGTAATTTCACTCTACTACAGGGTGAAACAAAGATCAAACTCACTGGGCAGCGGTTACTTCCTTTTAGACAGCTTTGAGGTTGTGATTAACAGGGTGTTTCATGAGTTGGTTGCTGGTTAGCGATCGCTTAACTTCGGCAGTGGCTCAGGCTTTGACAACGAATACACTATTTACCCAGTGGTTAGTAGGAAATAGCTTGCGGCCCTGAAAAAAGTTAAAGCTAGTATTTACACCTAAGTAATCACCCTAGATGGGAACGTGTTATGGATGATGCGTTTTTACAACACTTTCTTTCGTGGACGGGTTTCAGTTGATGCTTTCCAACGAAGGTGCCCAACAGAGGGAGCCGGGCTGCGCTGTTTGAGAGCTGGATCCAGATGAGAGGAGGGGGCGGAGGAGAAGGGTCTCGAGGCGTGATGTCAAGACGTCCGTGGAAGCAGTCTGTTGCGAGGAAGGCACTGTTGCAGAGTCCTCAGTTTTCAAAAATAGCGGTTGAAGGTAAAATAAAACTATTTTTAACTACATTCACCGTTTTTCCCTCATGACTGAAACCGAAAAAGAAGAAAAAAACAAGGCTGCGTACCTTGATTTGCCGAACTTCTGGTTGACGAGCCGTCCCTGGCTCATGCTTGCCTTCATCGGCGCATTCATTTTCTGTCAGCTTCTCGTCTTCAAGCACGGCTTCCCCGAATCAACTCTTGAGACGCTTATTTCGGCCCAGGGGACGTTCTTCTTCTCCGTCTTGATTGCAGCGGTGGGGCTTATAGCTGCCGTCTTCTTTTTCTTCCGCTACAAGTTCCTCTGCGATGAGCTCGAGAAGGCCGAGAAAATGGTGTCTGGTGCTCGGAACGACGGCCAAAGCATCGATTTCCTGGCGCTTGAAGAAGGTTTTGCAACTCTCGGCAAACCTTTTCCTGAGCTCTACGCCGAGTACTCGCGCTCGGTACGGCCGCTTCGCAGGGAGGATGGCTCGTACGAGCTCTCCAAGGTCGACATGGACGGCCTCACCGACTTCGTTTCGCTTCGTCCCTCAGCCGATTTCTTCAATGAGGATACGCTCTATTACAGCCGCATCAATGTGCCGCTCTACCAGAGCGTGCCCGGCATCCTGACGGGGCTGGGCATTCTCTTCACGTTCGTAGGCCTTGCTGCCGGCGTCTCGCTTGCAACTCGCGGGCTCCTGCCCGCGGACGCCGCTTCTGCCGCTGGCATCGGTTCCATGAACGTCGCCGAACTGCTGAAGTCCATCGGCAATCTTCTTGATGGCGCAGGTCAGGCCTTCATTACATCGATCGTCGGTCTCTTCATCTCGTTTTTCTTCAGCTCCTGGCTTCAGGGCTGCGAGCATAATGTTCTGAGCCGCATCGAAAAGCTGAACGCTAAGCTTGCGAGCTACATCACCCATGCCGATCCCGAAAGACTCGCGCTCATTCGCACGATGCGCACGATCCGCCAGGAGGAGCTCATGCGCAGCTTTTCCGAACACTGGGACATGATGTCGGACAAGTTCATCGAGAAGCTCGGTAATGTCCTAAACGAACAGTCCACTGCCCAGACGTCGGCTCTCGTTGGCGCGATTGATGCGCTGCGCGATTCATTCGATAAATTCTCCGAAAAGCAGTCTCAGGCCATTACTGATGAGGTTCGTCAGGCCATGGAAGAGTTCTCGGTCATGCTGAGCAAAAACATGCAGGACATGACCGCGTCCTTTGCTCAATCGGCTGAGGGCGTCGGCAAGGCGGTTGAGGCACTTGACGTCGTGCTTTCCAGCACCAGGGAAGTCATGACCTCCGTGTCTCAGGAAGTGGGCGACACGATGAAGGCCTTCTCTCAGGAGGTGGATGCGCTTGACAAGAAGGTCGCCGAAAGGACGGCCTCGATCGAAGCACACCTTGAGGCCATGAACAGGCACTCGGCTGAGATTGCCGAACGCATTGAAGCTGTCGGCCTTGCGCTTGTCGAATCGGCCGAGACCGCAGGCACGGGTTTTGCCGAAAAGGTCGACACGGCGGTCACGGGTTTTGCAGACAAGGTTCAGGGTGCGGGTGACGACTTGGTCAAGACCGTTGAGTCGGCTGGTGGCGTCGTGCATGAAGCCTTTGTACAGGCCGGCAACACGGTCACCGAAAGGATGGGCGCAGCCGCACAGGAATTCTCCGACAAGATCGTCGGAAGTTCGGTGGACGGCGCAGAGAGGATCCGCGAAACGTTCGAAGCGATCAACGAGCGCGTCTCGGACTTCGGCTCGGCCATGGCAGAACTCAACGACCGGCAAAGGGCGCTCACCGAGCAAATCATCGAGGCAGGCAAGGAAGTCAGGACCGCTGCCTCCGATCTTTCCCTCTGCATCCAGCGATGCACTGACGCGCTTGACAAGTCCACCACGCTTCAGGCAGACGGCGAACAGATTTCCCGCGACATGTTCGATCGAGCGCGCGAAGTCTGCTCGATGATTACCACGACCTCCGAGGATTCCCTCAAGAAGGTCACGACGTCTCTCACGGAATTCGTTCAGACGGCCGACATGCTCAAGAACAATGCCGAAAACATTGAAAAGCTGCTGCTCGAAAGCACGGAACGTCTTGGCTCCGCTCTCATGAGGCTCAATGACGCCGTCAGCACGAACATGTCCGTGACGGACCAGAGCCTTTCGGGGGCCATCGACAGCATGAGCTCCGCGCTCAAGGAATGGACGAGCATGCAGGAAAACGCGACCGAGAAGCTCTCGGCACGCACCGCTGAATTCAAGGAGTCCGTTGATTTGATTGCAGAAGCGGCCAGGACGCTCGGCGGCTCCGTCGGAAAGCTCAGTCATGCGACTGAGGCGGCTGCCAAGAAGACAGAAAAGGATGCCTGATGATCCGTTCCGTCCGAAAAAAGCACAGCAGGCCCGAACGCGTCAACTACCTCGCCAGCGTTTCCGACCTCATGTCGGCCCTTCTCTTCGTCTTCATTTTGACCCTGGCCGTGGCCATCATTCAAGCCAGAACGGCTGCCGGCAGGGCGGATGAGGAGGCCAGACATGCGAAGGAGGCTGCGGAAAGAGCAAGGGTTGCGCTTGAGAATCTCAATCAGGTTCAGGGACGCCTCACAATCGTTGAAGAACGCCTGGAAGGCAATTCACGTGCCCTTAAGGCGTTCCTGGAGCAGTTGAAGACGTCGCTCGAAGAGCAGGGCATCATGGTCGACATCGATACGGTGCGCGGCGTGCTCCGCGTTCCTGAATCCGCCGTCACCTTCGGCGTTGGCCTCAATACGCTTGACGACTCGAACCTTGAGAAGGTCAAGATAATCGGCAACGTTCTTGAGAAGGAGCTTCCCTGCTATCAGCCTTTGTCCATGAAGGAGCCGCATTGTCTGGAAATGAACCCAAATGGGAATACGCTCGACGCCGTCTTCATCGAAGGCCATACCGACAACCAGACCTATAGAGGCGACTTGACGGGGCGACGCAATCGACTGCTTTCGACATCCCGCTCGAGTGCGGTCTTCGACGCGATGGTGGTGGGGCGTCCCGGTCTTGAGGGGCTTACGAACATCAGGAACGAGAGACTCTTTTCGCTCTCGGGTTACGGTGCCTCCCGCCCGTTGCCCGGTCATGAGCACCCGACCCCGACGAACGATCCCGCCAACCGTCGCATCGAGTTTCGCTTCATCATGACGCCGCCTGCCATCAGCAAAGAGGAAAGCCGCCTCATTCGATCGGACGCAGAGACGGTTCACGGGAGCTGACCATGCTCACGGATGAAAAGAAGGCAATGATGCTTGCCAGCTTTGACGTCTTCAGGCGTCCCACGCCCAAAATGTATCGCATTCAGAAATCTCATGACATGGCGGTGCATTACTGGGGGCTAGGCGTTCCACTCACTCATAACAGTCTCAAGGAACTCTGGTTCAAGCTCTATCGTGAGCGCAGGGCTGCCGTCTTCAACGATCGTGAGCTGAGCAACCTTTGGCGAGTCATCTTCACGACGGTTGCGGATGGCCTGTTGCCGCTGATCGACAGCCCTGAAGCGCTGTCCATTGTCGTGGATGCCCTTCGTGAGCGTGGAAAGGCGGACAAATCGGAAGACTTCCTCCGGAAGTGGTTTGACTACTATCCCGGTCCCGGGAGAGTGCCGCTCGGAGGGCGCAACTCGATGGATGCTTTAGTCGCATCCGTGCCGAAGGTTCAGCCTCTGGCACAGAACGGCTTCTTTTCCGAGGGCGGTCCCTTTCGAGCCGCCAACTTGCTCCGCAAGGATGAAAACCTGTCTGAGGGCGTTGTGCGCGTGGGCGCAGGCTTCATCACGGCCGAGTCCCGATTCACCCGATACGTATGGGTGGAACGTTTTCCTTATTACAGCGACATGATCGCGCGCGGCGTGCACAAAACCGATGACGAAATGCGGGCGGTCCTCAAGTTCATTACCGATGATTCGATCGACCAGGGCGGAAAACTGAGGGATCCGACCATGTTGGTAGAGTTCACCGATGCAATGCTCGGCCACTTTTTCAAATTCCCCGAAGATGTCCCGAGCGCCGGCATTCGGCAGGAAATCATGTGGATTTTCGACCGCCTGCTCGGCTCGCGCAAGGATCCGATCAACGCCAGCAGGTGGCACCCGATTGCAGGGAAAGTCTCGGAGCTCTTCGACTTCTGGGAAATGGGGCTGGAGCTCGAAAACCTGTTCGACTTTGCTCGAGATGCGGTTGAGGGTGGTAGCGCGTACGACTCGAATACAACTGCAACCCGGCACTGGACCGAACGCCGTGAATTCTGGCTTCGCTACTGGAGAGCCGGACGGTTCAAGAAATGCAGGGTTTATGCGGCTTCCCCAACGCGCCATGCGGAGCTCGTCAAGCGGTTCAAAAACAAATATCCTTCGCTGATCAGCCGGCTTGGAGTTCTGAACGGCCGCACCGGGCCATCGTTCCTGATGTTCCTTTTCGAACTTCGGGGCGATGTGGTGATTTCTGAGTTTTCTGACATGGGTAAGGTCAGAGTCGGCTACAGAACTTCCAAGATCACCACGACCAGAGGTACCATCCATTGGTGGGATCTATTGTCCAAAGAGTACGTAAAGTACGACTTTACACATTCCGGTGATTGGAAGCAGCAGGCTGATGCTGCCATCGAGGAATTGACCCACGAAAGAGTTCCTCGATAAGGTGGAAAGGAAAGAAGACAGATGTTTGGCTTAAAGAAGATTTTCGGTTTCTCCAGCAAGGAGGAACCCGCAACGCTCGCTTATGTTCGTCGCGGCACCATGGAGCCTGAAGCATTTGCCGTGCTCAGGAGGCACCTTCTCGCGCTTGAGGCCGAAAAGGCCTCCGCCTGGGAGGCGGCGCCCGATGAGGATCCGCGCGCAGCATACCGCCGCTTTCTCAGTCTCACTGACTGTCGGCATTCGTTCGTGGTTGCGTTGGAGCAGAACGGGCGAAAATTGCCTGTCGGCGAATGGGCGAAAAACCATGAAGGTGCAGCGAGGCTCCTTGACCTCGTTGACAACGAGCTTGCCGTTCTTGTTCGTGAAGGTGATGCAGATGCTGTCGAGGTGTCGGACATCGTGCTCTCGGGCCTGAGCGCTGCCGACTTGAGGCGACTTGATTTTGTCAATCAGGGCGATATTGCACTGGCTCTCGAGCAGACGGGCGTTCCCGGAACGGCTTCGCGAACGGTCACGATGTCCTGGATGCACAACCGCAGGCGTCTTCTCGGCGCTGAGGCGGAAGGCATGCTGCTCAAGACGGGACGCCGCCGCTTTCTCATTCCCCCCAGGTTCTTCTTCACCGTCGATGCAATTGATCGCTATCGCGCACAGATTGCTGCCGCCTCGTCGCAAGACGAATGCCGAGCCGCCTGGGCAGGCTTGAGTGAATGGCTCCATGAGACAGGCGACAGGTCACTGAGCGAAGCTGCCGGTTCCACCCGCATGTTTACGGCGGGGCAGATCTCGCTTGCCATCGACAAGAAGACGGGTGAGATTCGTCCGTACTTCCTCAGGGCCAATTCGACGCCGGGTAGCGAGCGCAAGAACTTCGAATCCCTGATCTCCGACACGCAGGGTCGAAGGGTCCGAAATCAGATCGCCCCTGACGGCAAGGTGCCCGGCTATTTCATCCTCGGGCAGGGGGCTTATCTTTTCATCCCTGATGAAACGCGCCTTGTCCTTGAGGCAGTAGAGTCTATTGCCCGCAACGGTACGCCTGCCGACAAGACGAGGCTCCTCGCCAACCCGCACCGCGAGATCATGAGGCGCCTTGAGGGAAAGCTCCCCGAAGCTGAGCTGGAGGCTCTTGTCGACGATGCCTTCATTGAGTCGCCCGAATTTCTGAGCGACCGTGTTGAAGCTTTCGGTCCCTGGTCGCCCAAATCGCTCGGCTTCGTTGAACCGTGCAGTGCGTCATGGTTCGGTAGCGACGAAGTGAACCGCTGGACCGTCATGGTGGGTGGTGAATTCTTCACGGGCACGCAGGCCGAGATCGACGCCCTCGTTCAGAGCGTCGAGAAGGCGGTGGTAGCCGGCGAGCCCATGGTTGACGTTGCCGGGCGACAGGTGCCCACAGACGCAGTAGACCTCGAGAAGCTCAAGGCCTTCGCCGACGGTGTCAAACGCAGGACGAAGAACGAGGATGGCGGTGAAAATCAGTCCCAAATCACGGACGAGACCGAGGATGATGTGGAGATCCTCGATGAACCCGTCAGGCCCGTTCGTTATGGCCCTGTCCTTCAGGACAACCTTGAGGTGCTCCAGTACGTTGCTTCGCGCAACCGAAGAGACGCATTCACGCACGAGCTCACGGGCCTCAGCCCCGAGTTCCGACTGCTGCCTCATCAGACGGAAGCCCTCGACTGGCTCAAGGATCTCTGGAACCGCGGCGTTCCGGGAGCGCTTCTTGCCGACGACATGGGCCTCGGTAAGACGCTTCAGTGCCTCTCCTTCATCCGTTGGGTCATTCAGGGCCTTGAGGCGGAGGACCATCCTCGTCCCGCGCTTGTCGTTGCACCCGTGGGCCTCATCGAAAACTGGAGGCTCGAAGCCGAGAAGTACTATCCCCGCAGTCTGAAGAGCCCCGACATCCTGACGGGCCAGAAGGCAGCGGCCGCGCTGAGGCTCCCGCGACCTGAACTTCTGTCAAGACTTGAGTCCGCCGACTGGGTGCTGACCAACTATGAGACGGTCCGCGACAAGTTCGAGCTCTTCGGCTCCGTCAACTGGAGCGTCGTCGTCTTTGACGAGGCGCAGAAGATCAAGAATCCCGTCGCGCTCATGACAGAAACCGCCAAGTCGCTCGAAGGCGGCTTCACGCTCATGATGACGGGGACGCCCGTCGAGAACTCCTTTCAGGATCTTTGGTCCATCATGGATGCGGCGGTGCCGGGATTCATGGGATCTCTCTCCGATTTCATGAGACGCTACGGCGGCGACGCCGACATCGAAGAGGCGGGCGCAGAGCTCAATGCTGCGCTCACCGGCGCCTCCATGGATGGCGAGAAGGGAAAGTCCGTGAGACTGATGCTTCGGCGCCTCAAGACCGAGCGCATGAAGGACCTTCCCGTCAAGACGCAGAATGTCGTGGCGTGTCCGATGCCCGAACAGCAGGCGAACGCCTATCGGGCAATCCTCTCCGATATGAAGCTTCATCGGGAACGAAAGGAGAACATCCCGATCGCCGTGCTGCAGAGGCTCGCCAACTGTTCCCTCTCGCCCGTTCCGCTCTTCGAAGACGTGGAGCTCACCGACTCGATGATCGCGGATTCGGGGAGGCTTACGGCCTTCTTCAGGATACTTGACGACATCGCTGCCCGTCGCGAGAAGGTTGTGGTCTTCGTCCAGCACTTCGACGTGCAGGACGTTGTTGCTCGTGCGATTCGCGCCCGCTACGGTCTCGACCACATGCCGGGCAAAATCAACGGCACCATGCCGCCCGCAGCTCGTCAGCGGGTAGTGACCGAATTCCAGGACGGAAGACCTGGATTCGACGCGGTCGTCCTGACGGGACGTGCCGCAGGCACCGGGTTGACGCTCACGGCCGCAAACCATGTCGTACATCTCGAGCGCTGGTGGAATCCTGCGGTTGAGGATCAGTGCTCGGATCGCGTCTACCGCATCGGCCAGACGAAGGACGTCATGGTACACGTGCCGCTCGCTGTGTTCAGGGAGGAAGTTGATCCCGCAGACAGTCCGTTCGACGTGACGCTCCATCAATTCCTCGAAAGGAAGCGCTCTCGAAGCCAGAGCGTTCTGGCGCCATCATCAGGGAAGGGCGATCAGGAATTCATCGAGAGCTTCTTTGGGAAGAAGGCGGATTGAAGCTGGAAGGGCACTTTGGTTTAGTCTGATGTGTAAGTCGACCAAGAGCCCCCTCCTGACCAAGGGCTTTCGAATCCTCAATTTCCAGGTTGTGAACAATGGCAAATGAAGAAGAATGTTGGCGAGCGCGTTATGGATCAAATGGCCGAGATGTACCAGAAGAATTGGGAGAAGCGCGGGGTTTGAGGCGTGTTGTTCCCGCGCGACGTTGAAGAACTCAAGTGATTGACCGCTAGGCGGCACCTTGTGGGCAAGGTCTCGGCGGGCACGGACCAAAGAGAGGGCAAGGCGCATTGTTGCGTAGGGCCTTGCCCTCTGGCGCAAATTCAGTATTCCGCCAGAGCGGGAGCAACTCTACTGAACAACTTGATGAAAGTAGCGGAACATCCGTTCTACGACGTTATCCTTTTTCATTAACGCTTAGTTAGCGGCTTGATCTCATCCTTAACGAAAGTTGCCACCGCCTCACGCAGCTCGCGCAAATACTTGAGCTTCGTGACAGAACCGCCAGCAGCCTTGTAAGCTGCATAGTCACCCATGGATGCATCCACGGTCTTGGACGAAATCTCTGAGGCCAGAACCGTACTGGCGTACATCTTCAAAGCTTCGGGATTAACGCCCCACTTGGCCGAGAAGTCCTGAATCTCCTTGGCAATCAATTCGTCCACACGTTCTTCAATGACGGCGAAAGCATCCTTGTCACGGAACTCTTCAGGTTTGAACTTCACCTCAAACCAGAGCTGGCTCAAGACTTCACCAACCTTCGGATTGTTCTTCTTGTAATCCTCAATGAACTTGGAAATGCGCTGATCCTCGGCCTCGGAAGCGACCTTTGGCGCATCGTTTCCTTCCGGCATATGAGCCTGAAGAAGGGCTACCAGATAGCGATAGTTCACCTCAATGCGCTTCACGGACTCCAGTTCATAGTCGACGTCGATGTCAACAACCTCGATCTTTTCCTTTTCAGTCAGCTCTTTGATGCGTTCAATGATGTTGTGGTAACGACCGGTTAGGCGCTCAAACTCTTCACGACTCATGTCGAAAGTCGTTTTGAGCATCTCCTCACGGAACTCGTCATAAACCTGAGCCTCACCAATCAACCTGTCAACGGCCTGATACGCCTTGACAAAGGCTTGCAGCTCCTCAAGCGATCCATGCATTTGAAGATCGTCGACTTGTTCCTCAGTCGCCGCAACCGTCTTAAGAGCCTCGACCGCACTCGTCAAACGTTCAGAAGTTTCCGACCAAGCAGGAGCCTGAACATCATCCATCCCACCGTTTGTGTAAAGTCGCAAGGCTTCATCGATCTTTGCCGCATAGAGTTCCGGCGTTTGAAGCGTAACGATTTGACCGTAGCGCTTGACCTTGTTGAAGATGCGATTCGTACGCGAAAAAGCCTGAATAAGGTGCTGAGGCTTCATCGGAGGACGATCCAGGAAGATCGTCGACAAGCAAGGAGCATCAAAACCGGTTAAAAGTCGATCAACAACAATCACCAAATCGAGCTGCTGGCTGCGATCACGATACTTCGACTTCTTGCGAGCCAGACGATCATTCAAATCGGTGTTGTACGCCCCAAGCGTGGACAAATCCCACGACGTCCCGAACATGGCGTTGTAGTCCGCCAGAGACGCAGCCATCTCGCTCTGATTGGCGGTTGCGCCATCTTCGTTTTCGCCAACGGTGTACGTGATGGCAATCTTCGGGAAATCCGGCAATACCTTCCGAATATTCTCTGAAACTTTGCCATCCGCGACAAACTGCTTGAAAAGCTTGTAGTAATACTGAGCCTCCTGAATGGAGCTAACCGTAAGCAATCCCTCAAAGGATTCCCCGGTCGGAGCACCCAGCCACAACTTGGCTGCCGAGCGATTGACAATGTAGTCGATGACCTCCAGACGATGACGATCATCATCGTAGATATTCCTGCCAGTCTGGCTGGCGTAAGCCTTAACCACAGCGGACTCCAAATCCTTGTCGGAAATATCGTCCTGCTCAAGCTCATTCATCAGCTGAAGTTTTGACGCCAGATCTTCGAGCGTGCTCCGACTAAAGCCCATCCCCTGGACCTTGAAGCCAAGAACAGCGCCGTCTCCAATAGCCTCTTTAATGGTGTAGGCATGAAGACACTTCTTATTCGGATCCTTCGGACGACCGTACATGCCAGCTGTGGTTCTCGGCAAATCACCCTTCTGAGCACGCTTGTTTTCATCAAAAATCGGCGTGCCGGTGAATCCGTACCACAAACTGCGATTGAAGAACTTCTCAATCACACGCTTGCTTTCAGGCGTAACCGCACGATGGCATTCATCAACAATGAACGCAATCGTCTTCTTGGAAATCTGGTCCCTGAGTTTCTGATACTTCGGTGACGCATCTTCATCCGTGCATCGTCGAATGATGTTCTGGAGCTTCTGGATGGTTGTCACAATCGCACAACGATCTTTGGACCGAAGCTTGTCTTCAAGATCCCCGGTGTGTTCCGTGTTTCGAACATCCACGTCGTCGCTGTCCGCATAGGACAAGAAGGAGGAAGTGGTCTGCTGATCCAGGTCCTTGCGGTCAATCAGGAAGATCGCCTTGTCCATCGACGGAATATCCAGAAGATTCTTCGTCACCGTGTACGAAGTCAAAGTTTTTCCGGAGCCCGTGGTATGCCAGATAAAACCTGACTCGCGTTCACGAGACGCTCTCCTGATCGCTTCAATGGCATGAATCTGATAAGGACGCAAAAGGATGACCCGCTTGCTGTCGTTGTCTAGAACACAGTATTTGCCAACCATCAGGTGCGCCGCCGGAATATTGAGCGCTGCCTTGGCAAAGGACAAATAGTTCTCAACAGGTTCGTTGTTCTCATCAACCCAACGAGTCAAGAACTTTTCGTTCAAATTTCCGTGATTGTCAGCGGCAATGTAGCGTGTTTGCACGCCGTTGCTGACGACGAACATCTGAACCAGCCCCATCAACCCGCGAAACTTTCCTTCCTCGCAATACTTCGTGATTTGCCGGAAGGCATCCATGAATGGATGATCTCTGTTCTTGAGTTCAATGTGAATGAGAGGAAGACCGTTGATAAGCAACGTAACGTCAAATCGGCGATTTCGCTCCGATCCATCCCCTTTCACTGCTTGGTATTGATTAATGACTTCATAGCTCGAACTGCCACCGGCGACCTCACGACTATTAACAGCCATAAGGTTCACCTCGCCCAACGAAGCATCCTCTCGAAGAAGCGGAATTTGAGCGACCTGATGCTCACCGGACAGCCAGCGCGCAGCCTTATAGGTCGTAGCCGCTTGATCAAGCAAAAACTGCTTGACCTGAGCCATTTCCATATCCGTCAGCGGAATTCCCTGAAGCTTGTCGATGTTGTTTCGATTGAGCTTTTCGCGAAGATTGTTCCAAAGCGCTTCTTCGGTCGTCAGATCCGAACGGTACGTCCACTGCGACTCGCCGAGCGTCAGCTGATTGATCAGCCGCTCTTCCATTTCGGACTCAAGCATACCCATCTCTATTCCTTCTCGTTATTTTTCGTCTTCTTCGATGAGACTTTCTGTATTGATGCCTTGGCGACTTTCCGCTTCGGCACGCAACTCGGTCAGTGTTCGTCCATGGTAGGTGAAGAACTTCGGTCCTTGATACGCACCGGAGTTGTTCTGCATCTCCTCGGGGAGAAAAGTCGGCACGAAAGCCGACATCTTGTAAATGCGGCCTTCGTATTCAATCGTTCGGTCACCCGCCACCCGCACAACAATTCCAGTCGGCTTGAAAACCAGTTCATCGCCGACCTTAAGTCCGATCATGCTGAAGTGAAACGGCGCACGCCGACGTAAAGCCAACGGTGCTTCGGTGTTGCCCTGATGTTTTTCGTCGACTTCAATCGGCTTGTTGTCGCGGTAACACGCCACCACAGCGCCGTCAATCGTTGAGGCGATGTCTCGGAAAATTCCAACGCCACATCCGGCGCAACGTTGAAGAACTCGCGATTCTGGCGAATGCGAAGGTCGGTGAGGCGGTCGATCGTCTTGTGGACGAGCTTTTCAACTTCGTTGTACTTTGCAGTTCGCATGGTGGCGTAGATCTTGAACGGCAGAGGCACCGCCGTGTTGTCCAGCTCTTTCGAGCGGACATCCACGGGGCGCGAACTCTTCCCGATCTTGACCCAGTCATCACGGAAGCTGTCGTTCGTAAGGATGTATACGTAGCCAGCTTGAGTCATGGTGGGGCATCAGATGAACATTTGTTGCAAAAGACCGTTCTTTAAACGTATCAAATTATTCTTTGTTTTTTCGCCATTAACGATTTGTTCATCTATGGTGGACAAAATCGCCGATATTTTCTTTTGCTCCTCTAAGGAAGGAATGTGAATTGGTAATATTGACAAAATGTCGACATTATAATTCTGCTGTTTTGTTCCTTGTGTGTAATGTAATGCTAGATCATTTCCGAAAAACCTATACCAATGAAATAAAAACTCCGGAATGATTTTGTCTTTTTTTGGAATTAAAGCTGCGCAAGATTGATTAATGGTCGACTCTATTTTTAGAATTCCACAATTGCCGCGAGTGTTTTCTGCATCAAGTCCAATCATCGCAATAACAACCGTGCCGTTCGGAACAATCCTTAAACGAGTACTTTTCATGCCAACGTTCGTAATTTTCTCTGCAGTTTCTTCTACAAAGCCACGCGTCAAGTCACGACTAGACAACCAATTAATTGCACCATTCCAGAATTCTTTATGATTTCGTCGAGGAGTCTGCCCAACATAGATCTCATCCAATACTTCTGATAATTTATAGGCTTTCCAGCTTCCTTCAAAACCCTTAAACCTAATTTCAGGCAATGTCCTACTGTTGGAAGACAGCATCTTCTGCAGTACCCCTTTCTTGAGCTGTTCAAGCGTTACGAGTCTCTTTTCACAGTTTTCGATGCGCCTGTCCAACGCCGTGAAGAACGCGGCGATTTTTTGTTGCTCATCAAAATTGTCATGCAAACGGAATGAGAACTCTAAAATTTGTTTCTTATCCCCACGAGGCATTTTCGATCCCTTACACCCCTCTGCAACATGCTGAAAAAAAGAATTAGAGGACAGGATAGAAAATAAATACGCAGGGGGTACTCCTTTGCTACGAATGACTAAGACATCAGATGAACACAGTCCATCACAATTCGCAAGCCACATTTTTCTCAAGTACGGGCGTATATTACCAAGTAAAATATCTCCCTTTGTAAAATTTATCCCTTCACATTGATCCCTTCTGTTAAGACGAACGCCGCCAAAATCCTTTAGCAAATCTTCCGTACTCACATAAATTTTATCTTTTGCAGAAGACCTTCTCTTTCCGTAATCTGCAACGGATCCCAAACTGACAAACTGTCGATCTTCATAATTGAAAGCATCGATCTGTTTAAATCTCAACCCGCTCATAATTACTTGCCCTCGCACGGAATCCCCAATTCCCTGAAAAACTCAGTCAACCTTGCATCAATTTCCTTCTCTTCCTGCTCAAGTTTTTTTAGCTCAGCAAACGTCGCTTGAAGGTCGATCTCCTCTTCCTCCTCTGAAGTGTCCACGTAGCGAGGGATGTTCAGATTGAAATTGTTCTTCTCAATTTCATCGTAATTTGCGAGGTGAGCGTACTTTTCGACGTCCTTGCGCTCTACATATGTCGTAAAGAGCTTTTCAATGTGCTCAGGGTCAAGGAAGTTCTTAGCGCGTTCTTTGCGGAATTCCTTGGAACCATCAATGAAAAGAACACTACGATCAGGATTGTTCTTCTTCAGAACAACAATGCAAGTCGGAATACCAGTGGAGAAGAAAATCCCTGCCGGAAGCCCAATAACTGCATAGATACTGCCCTTCTTAAGCAATTCTTCACGAATCACACCTTCAGCTCCACCACGGAATAAAACCCCGTGAGGGAGAACAATCCCCATTGTTCCAGTATCTTTCAGGTGATAGAACCCATGCAGGAGGAAGGCGAAGTCAGCCTTGCTTGCGGGAGGAAGCTTCTTATACGGAGCAAATCGCGGATCTGTCAAAAGGCCTTCAACAGCATCGTACTTCTGAGAGTACGGCGGATTCATCACCACAGCATCGAAGCTGGTGGGTTCATCAGTCGGCCAGTCAGCGTCGAGCGTGTCACCATTCCGCAAATGCTGAAGCCTCCCAGGCACACGGTGAAGCATCATGTTCATTCGTGCCAAGTTGTAGGTCTGATTCTTCAACTCCTGGCCAAAAAACTGCACGGCATGCTTGTTATCGACACCGTTCTCTTCATCATTCTTGATGAAGTTTCGAATTTGCAAAAGCAAAGAGCCAGAACCACAGGCCGGGTCATAACCAGAGAAACCGTACTTGGTATCCTGACCATGAGTCACAATGCGAGCGATGAGCGTTGAGACAGCGTGCGGCGTATAGAACTCACCTGCCTTCTTTCCAGACTCAGAAGCAAACTGAGAGATCAAATACTCGTAGGCATCTCCCAAGGCATCTTCAGGATAAAGGCTGAAATCAATGGAAGCCAACTTGGAAAGCACTGCGGAAATCATGCTGTTACGCTTATCCGGCGTCTTACCCAAATCCTTCGACTGAATGTCGAAATCATCGAACAAACCAGCATAGACTCCACCACCAGCTGCTTCGACATCACGGAATGCCTGGCTGAGATTGTCCAACATGAACGTGCGATTGTTAATCTGCTGATAGAACGCAGAGAACGTCATGTTCGGCTTAATAGCGCAACCGAAACGATCCTCTAATTCGGCCTTGAGATCACCCCATGTCTCTTCGTCAGCACCGGCTTCTTCATAGGCTTGTTGAGCAACTTCAAGACTTTCAGGCTTTGCATCGTTAAGCAACTCATAGGCTTCGACAAGGATTTTGTCGGAAAGAGCTTTGTAAAAAACCAAGCCAAGCAAATAGTCTTTGTAGACGTCAGCCGACATGACCGAACGCATTTCATCAGCGGCAGCCCACAAGGCCGCATTGAGATCTCTTGCAGTAAGCGACATTTATTCTTCCTTTGTTTGGATTTTCAAATAGCGATAAACGGTGGAGCGACTAACGTGATTCAACGCGGCCGCCTTGGCCAAAGGGATACCCTGCTGAACCATGTTCTTCACCTTTTGAAGGGTCTCATCTGAAACGGAACGTTTTCGACCTGTGTAAACACCACGCTCTTTGGCAAGCGCAATCCCTTCCTGTTGACGGCGCTTAATCATGGAACGCTCGAACTCTGCGAACGCACCAATCATCGAAAGCATCAACTTAGAGGTTGGAGAGGCATCAGCTCCGGCTTCGAAAGAGAGACGCTCGGTCATGAAGATCACACTGACACCGCGGCCAGTCAATTCCTGAACAATAGTCAGAAGGTCGGCAAGATTGCGAGCCAACCGATCGAGGCTGTGCACAATGAGGGTATCTCCCTCGCGGATGAAGGAGAGCATTTTTTGAAGCTCCGGACGATCGGTGTTCTTGCCAGAGATTTTGTCTATGAAGATCTTCTCGACCTGCTGAGCTTTCAAGTCTTCAATCTGGCGATCTGGATTTTGATCTAACGAGCTGACCCGCACGTACCCGATACGCATAACCGTTCCTTTTGAGTGCTTTTGAGACACATGTGTTCATTATGGCAAAAAACACTCAAATGGGACAGCCTTCATGAATCTAATCGGGAGTGTCTCAAGGGTGTACCTCAACTACGAGCCTCCATGTAAGCAGCGAGACTTTAAGTCGGCTGGGAACAGCACACCTTGTCAGGATAATATGCTACTCGCCCTTCGGCCGCGCGTACAACGAATACAAGCGAGATCCTCCTGCGTCCATGAAGGATGTCAGTATGGCATCCCAGTCAGGTTGCCTTGATCAATTATTCGGGCGATCCACTTACTACACCACCAGTGACGGGCAACGGCACAAGGCCGAGATCTTCGTGGCGCCTATGCCGTATTCCAACTTGCCCTTCGGCCTGGGGCCTGGCAACGCAGAACTAAACTTAGTATTCATGGTTGAAGGTGTGCATGAGGCATATTCGGTTCGGCGCCCCGGGGGGCTCGCCCTACGGACTTCGCTGAATTAAGCCACCCCGAGTTTTGAGGCCAGAACCCTCCTTGGAATGAAGCCAGAGGGAGGAGCAAATAACCCCCGTTCCAGGTTGAGAGAAAAACCGTTCCATTTTGGAGGTTTGACGCAGCAGAAAACCAACACCATCTAGACAAGGATTTCCTTCAGCTTGACACGTACTATCGACTGGCGCAGCAAGAAGCCGAGCATGCAGAGTCTCAGGCTCCTGAAGTCGTACGACAGAGAACGTGTCGATAAATGCCGAAGATCCGGGTTTGCTCTGGTGTTCAAGGAGGTGGGCGGGAGGAGGCTGTTGTCGAAGTCTTCTGTTCGGCGAGAGAGAAGGGCTCGTTTGCGCCCATCAGTAGAACGAAATGAATGTTACGCGAAGGGCTGCCAATCGGATTCAGGCTGGCCGCAGCCTGAGGCGGCGGCTCTGTGTTTGTAGCCCCCGTCAGGCAAGGACCTATCAGGCGAGTGAGGTACCGCGAGTAGGTCCGACTTCTGGCCTCAAAGATAGAGCATCCTGAAGGCGAGAAGACTGTTGTGGTCTGCCGACTCCACGAGCTGCGTTCGCATGCAAGCGATGTTGGCCATGGCTGCGGCGGTCGCAATGACGTCGTCTTCGAGCACACTCTCGAGTGCGTCGAATGGCACGGTCAACATCCCCAGACTCGAGGTGTCGACCAGGGCGATCGGTCGGGTGAGCAACTCGGCCTGCGCGTTCGGTCCGTCTTCGTCCGTACCTTCCTTTCTGAATACGCCATTGATCTGAAGGTCCTTCAGCGTGGGCGGTTGGCGACGGGGAGGGAGGCACAGGTTGGCAAAGGGGAGGTACTGCTGTCCCGGCTTCTGTGAGTCGATGGCTTCATAGACGAGGTCCGGCGCAACCGCGATGTTCACAAAGTACTGGTACTTCGCCTGACTGTAGTGGAAGATCTCGAAAGTCACGGTGGCGCCGCAGCGGATCTTGATGACCCACCGGATTGCCCCCTGTAGGCTCTTTTCATTGCAGAGGGCGCACTGCCAGGTGACGGACTCCGTCTCTTCTGGATTCGGGACGGTGGTCTTCAGATAAATGGCTGCCTTCTGGTAGAGCTCCATGAACCGCGGATGCTGGCTGAAAATCTCCCAGTCACGAAGCTCAGACCGTTCCGCGTTCTTGCAGAAGTTCGGCCACTGGGTGAGCGGCGTCTGGCGGGCTGCGATCCGCTCGATGAACAGGTCCTGCTCATCGGGCGTGAAGATTTGATCGTAGTCGTCGGACTTCTTCAGGGTGCCGCACTTCAGCGTCTTGTTCACGAGCGGCACGCCCAGAGCCAGGGCGTCCTGAATGCACAGGTCTTCCTTTTCCATCAGGACGCTGGGCGGCCAGCAACGGAAGGCCAGATAGTCGACGATGACGCCGAGTTCGCGGTGTCGCTTGTGGCGCCTGTCAACGTCGAGTGACTGGCCGATGTAGCAGGAGCCGTCGGCCCTGAACTGCATGTAGACGCCGCAGCGGTACTTCTTGCCGTACTTCTGGCGAAAATCCTCAGTAAAGAGGCGAAGTGCGTTGGTGTCGCCGCGCACGTCGGCAAAGAGTTGGAAGCCAAGGCGCTCGGCAATGGCTTTTGCTTCGAGAAATTCCATAAGTGAACGATGTCCTATGAATATGTAGGGGGATACGTTTTTGGTGAGTTTGTGCTAGGCTAGTTTTGTCTAGAAAGTATTGAGGTCCTGATGTTTTCCTATGTTGAAGAAACTGAAGAGGGTACGGTTCTTTATCAGGTCCGCACCTATCGTTGGTCTATGTGTTGGGCTTTCTTTAATGCCTCAGAGGTGTTTGAACTGACGGGGATTCCATACCTTTATCGGAAATTTCTAGGAATACCGAGAAAGCCAACTTTTCTTGAATGGCTAACTCAACACAGGCGCCTTTGGTCTAGTAAAACTGTTTATCCGAGGGGTACCCGTTTTTCACGGCCCAGTCCTATAAAAGTAACTGCTGGGAAAATTGGGTACCTGTTTCGAAAGTAAATCAGTTTCTAGTTTTGTTATAGATTCTGATGATCTCTTCTTGGGGCATGCCGGGTGATGCAATTTTTCCTAAGTCTGTTAATGTCTGTTTGACTGTTTCGGATTGGTTTGCTTGCTCATTCAGTTGAGTATAGATTTCCGCTGGAGATGAATAAGTCATAGCTCCGCCAAAGGCCCTCTCCAAAACACTCCGGATTCCAGTTTCAGTTTGTAAATATTCAGAATTTGCCACCATTGTTAAGCCAAGTTTGTAATTAGCTTGATCGCGTTCCTTTCTGGTCCTTGCCATAAAGTCAGTTTTATTTGGCATATCAATTGACTTCTCATTTTGGCGGTTCTTGACAGAGTTATCGTTGACGGCTTGTACGCTGGTGATAGAGGCGTTATAGTTAGTCTCAATATCTCCTCTATCAACTCCTACGAATTCTTTTCCTTTTTGGGCGACAGTCTTCTGAGGCGGAGCTGTTACATTCTCCAATATGGGTTTTTGTTGGTTAACTAAAGCGCTTAGCATTGCTCGGTTCTGAGAATTCGAATTGAACATCTTCAAAGCCTCGAAAGCGTCGCCTCCAGCCATGGAAAGAGCAAGTTCTCTAACCATATTGTCTTCAGCCTGAGAGGTTCTTGTCGAAACTCCTTTGCTGGCAGTATGCGTAGCAGCGTCCAGGTCAGAAGTTGTGTCAGAGGTCGACCGGCCTTCAGTCAGTCCTTTTTGTTCTGAAAACTGAGCTGTTGCCGAATCATTGAGAGTGTTCCTAGTGCCATTAGTAATAGAAGTTGCTTCTCCTGTTTGCTCGTTGATCGAAAGATTATCGGCTGTTTGGAACGTGGAGTTTTCAGTGGCGCCAAAAGTGACGCCGGCGCTGTCAATGAGAGTTGCAGAATTATTACCCGTTGGACCAGTGTTAACCCTGAAAACATCAGATATGATGAAATTGCCTGCGGGTTCCAGTGCCCCGTTTTGACTATTTCCTTTCGATTTATTGTTGATGGTTTGGCCTAGATTATTTTTACCCATACTCATCACTGTTGATCCAAGACCAATTAGTCCACTAGTATTTGTGGAGCTCAACAAACTAGTTGTGTCGGCGTTATGGGATGGCAAGGTTGTAGTGTTGCCTCCAATGCTTGGAGGCGTTTTGTCGTTCTGATTATTTAAGATTGTATTCAGATTGTTTGAGGCACCACTATTAAAGGATAATCCAGAGGCGTAATTGAACTAATTTGCGGAATTGCCTTGTCTGCTAGCATTGGTACTAAACATGCTTGTATTCTGAGTGCCGAAATTCGCCGATTCATTCGTCCCGTACGTAGTACCGGAGTTTCTGGTGACGCTCCAACCATCGTCGCGATTGACGCTGTTGGTCACGCCGGTGCCCGAAACGGACTGGACCCCAGAGTTCGTGGCAAACGAACTTGCATTGGTCGCAACAGACGACGTGCCAAAGTTGTTCGCGTCTTGAACAGCGTTCATGTTCGCTGTATCGGACGAGACGCCCAGGTCGGACTTGCGGACGTTCATGGCAGTCATCTGTCCTGCGGAGCGGTCGAAGGCCGCCGTACCTTGAGCGAGTTCGACCTTGTGCGTGTTCGGATCCGCCCAGCTGCTCGAAGTGTCGGTCTTGTTGGCGGACACGTTGTTGAGAGATGCGTTGTTGAGGGAGGCGTTGCCGGCGGACACGTTGCCCATGGCAAGCTGGGAGCCCTGAGCCTGAGCTGCCGAGGATGCGGGGGCGAGAACGGAGGAGGTCATGGCGGTGAGGGCCATGTCGCTGCCCTTTGCGACGGCGTAGGCGAGCACGGGGACGAGCCACAGGAGCGAGCCCGCCATTGCCTGGGATGTGGCGCCTGCGTCCCGAATCATGGTGGCGGCCGCAAGGGTCACGCCGCCGGCGGAATGGACAAGCTGGTTCATCGGCTCCATGTCGAGGTGCAGCGTGAGGTAGTTGATGATGGCGGTGATCGGCGCCCAGAGACTCACGGAGATGAGGAGCGTGAAGTAGGCGCGGCAGACCATTGCGCCGCCTGCACCCGTGCCGAGCATCATCAGGAAGACCATGGGCCAGAGGCCGATGACGGTGAACTCAAGGATGTTGCGAAGCTTCGGGAGGGCCGATCGGGCCATTTCGCTCAGGGTTCTGTAATTGATCTCGGAGGCGAGGTTGCCCTGGGAGCGTGCAATGGCGACGCCTGCCGAAAGAGGCGCCTGACCGGCCTTGGCTGCAAAGGTCATGGTGGTCTCCGGGATCGCGGACATCATGAGGGACTGTCTGAGAGATTCCGCCATGGTGCGCGAGACGCCGAGCATGAGAGATTCGGCCTGCGGAATGGCCGTGGAGAGGGCCGCGTTGACGCCGTCCTTGAAGTCGACGTTGAGCTTGAGGCGCAAGCGGGACTCAAGGGCGGGAATCTCGGTCTCCTCGAGGGTTTTCTTGAGTTCTTCAGCCGCCTGCGTGCAGGTCAGGACCTTGTTGTTCATGAACACGCGACGTGCCGGATTGACCCATCCGTTGGTGGAGATGAGTGCATTGATGTCGGGGGCGTTGAGGAGCTCCTGACGCTTGACGGAGTTCTCGAGAATTTCGGGAACGATGCAGCGTTCCGTGAAGTTGGTGAGCGACATCTTGCCGTCGGCCGTGATGGGCTTTACGGAGAGCATGGTCGTGACGACGCGCTGCGGGAAGGCCACGCCGAAACGTGTGTAGCGTGCCGCGTCCACGTCTCCGAAGGCCGTTTCGAATGATTTGGTGAGCCAGTAGGAGGCGCGGGAGATGACGGATGCGGGCCAGCCGATGCCGAGCGGGATGTTTTGAACGACCTGAACGTTGGCGGAGCGCACGTCTCTCACGGCGATGTTAACGCGGGGAACGAATGCGGCCGAGAAGATGAAGACCATGGCCACGATCCAGACGATGAGGTCGCCGCCCCTGTAGCGGACGGCGGCGCCTGCGGCTGCGCAGATGAGGCCGAACAGGGCGACGCAGAGGAGGAGCGAGCGGTAGTCGTCGGTGCCCGTGATGAGTGCGAGGGTCGTCCAGAGGTCGGCCACCTGTGCTCCGTTCCAGTATGCGTAGAAGTCAAGTGCTTCGGTTGTCATGAGGATTCCTTACTGGGTGATGCCGCTGCCCGGCATCGTGGAAAGCGCCTCGATGGCGGAGTCACCGTAGATGGTGCGCTGAAGGTGAGAGATGTAGGAAAGGAGACTCGAGACCTGGGAGACCCTGCCTGACATGACCTTTTCACGGCTCAGAAGCTCGGCTCGAAGGACGTCGCAACGGGCGACAAGCGTTTGGGCG
>ULMS01036721.1_pt1 | contig 27301 bp, 40 predicted proteins | sample 1951721 | NCBI WGS metagenome assembly ULMS01 (sample SAMEA4835557, study PRJEB28245) | human gut metagenome | biome: gut microbiome; material: fecal sample | place: Denmark | collected 2008 | reverse complement strand
ACCGGCACATAGTGGAATCCGATTAAGTTAACAACTAAAAAGAAATGAAGATAGTAACAATCATGTGCCTGCTGGCCATGCTCGCCGGATGCACACCGCAGAAAGTGGTAATTACAAGTAAGCCAAACCGGTTTGTAAAACAGTTTCAACAAGCGGATTCCGCATTTAACAAGCAATACGGAAAGGAGGAAGGTTATGGGAAATTATTATGATAAAGATAGTGTATATCATATAGTGCCAAATGAAGAGGCTTTAGATAGAGGTCCTTATGCCTGGAAAGGCTCATCTACTAAAGAGGGAAATAACCGAAAAGCTATTGCCAAGCGGAGAAAGAAAAACAAGAATAAGAAAACTCATAGATAAATAGAACTGAGTCGGAATAGCTCAAATCACGAAAGATATTAATTTAACAAAAGAAAAAAATGGAAAGAGATGATATTGAAAAAGCAGCAACCCAACATGCTAATATGATAGGTTGGGATCATGATCCGGAGGAAACAAGAGGACTGTTTGCCTATTCATTCGAGAAAGGTGCAGAATGGCGCATCAACTCGGTGTGGCACAAACCATGTGACATAGCTGAACCGGGAAAGGATTGTTTGGTTGAACACATGGATGGAGACGGAAATGTCTGCATTTGTATTGATTGGCGTTCTGAATATGAATGGGTAAAAGCTTGCCATTACGACAAGATTTTGCGTTGGGCATACATCGATGATTTATTACCTAATTAGGAGGACTGATAATGGCTAAATATAGATACGGACTATATGAAAACTTCTTCGGTGATCAGTGGTATCAAGTGCAGGTTAAACGATTGGGCATTTGGTGGGACGATGAATCATTTTCTACGGAAAAAGGTATGATGAAATACGTCGAACAATTAAGAAAGCAAGGACATATTTTAATAGAAGCTTAATTATGCGTGAAATAAAATTCAGAGGGAAAAGCACTACTTACAAAAAGTGGAAATACGGTACTCCTGTAAATTTAGAACAAGGTACAATAATCATAGAAGAAAGAGGTGTATTTAATGACGGTTCTGCATCACCTTTCTTTTCAAAATGGGATTTTGTTATGTCTGACTCTATCGGTCAGTACACAGGCTTAAAAGACAAAAATGAAAAGGAGATTTACGAAGGAGACTTGATAAAAGCACCAAGCGGACGTATTTATTCCGTTATATTCTCAACATGGAAGCATGAAGAGAAAAGAAAGTTTCCAAAAGTAATTGACTTATACGAATATACAGGATGGTGCATATCCTTAGATGGAGTTAATCCATACGATTTATTAGATTCAGAGATATGCCAAGGGTGTATTATTGGGAATGTTTTTGATAATCCTGAATTTCTGAAAGGATAACTTGTAACTTCTCAAAAAAATATCGGACACTTTATGCAGAAGAGGCTAAACTAATGCCTGAACAAGTCCTGACTTGGCTATTACAGTACATCTGCTTGATAGTCTACTTGCCGATATAGCCTCATAGCAGGCACCTCAGCCTCCTTAGCCGGCACACCTTCTCGTTGAAGTTGACCGGCTCAAAGTCAAGGGAGTCAACCAGGCGGTCAATCTCGCGTCTGGCTGACTCCCTTTTTAATTTTCTTATTTCTTTTTTATTCGCTTTACGCATAGCTTTTCCCGTTTATGTTTGCGGCAGTCGCATATAAACAACTGCACATCCTCGTACAACATCCTACCTAAATAACCGGCCAAATACGCTACTTCTTCACCTCCTATAGGCATTTTAATGCCGTAGCTATATGATCCTCCAAATGGCGGCATTCGTGCTTTAGGGAGTTTAAAAACTCTTCCGGTGAAGAAGTCTTGCTTATAACCATTACAGATTTCCGTAGCTTGTTTCCTAATTAAATTGAGGTGTAAACTTTCGAAGCGATAATAATTTCATCTAGCAAATTATCATATTATTTATTTGATATTCAATATTATAATTTACCATATTCACCTAACCATACTATAGAACATAAAGTAAAATAGCATGGCTGCGGTCGGAGCTGTGAAGCATCAAAATATACTGGTGTAAATTGGTATATAAAATTTACTTCCCCGCCACCTTATGCACCATCGTCTGATAATACCAGATCTTATTCCTAGCTCCGAAATCCTCATCCGCAAAATAAAACTGGTAGGCCACTTTTAGAATCTGTTCATCATTCAGCACCTTACAGGTGTCGGAATAAAAACTGTTGAAAGCTACAAATTTGTCCCATTTCGTCGTTCCGCTCGGAAACGCCATCCCCTTTGTCAACTCTTCCACCTGATCGCAAGTCCAATACGCTCCTTTGCGAATCTTTCCCTCTTTGCCTGTGTATTCAATTCGCTCGACATCGTACAATGCAAACTCTTCATTATAGTGCCCGCCCGATATGAGGCCGTAAATCTGTCGCATCAGGCTCCAGTATTCTTTCGGATTCACCTCCTTCATCGGTTTGATGTAGTCAGATACAAGCCGAGTAGATTCCCACATGACGGCCTCCCCCTTGCCTTTTCCGTTCCTTGCTAATAGTTCGTATAGTTCCATACTCTAACAATTTTTACAATTACTTCTGAACCTTGGAATGGGTCTGTAAGCACCCATTCCCACCGTAACCCCGCTTGGGGTTTCCTCTTTTTTCGGGATTTCAGCCTTTGACTTCACTCCTGTTGTTCGTTTATTTTCTCCCATACCCAATCGTATAATTTCTGCAACGCGATTAAAACAAATCCTGCCCAAAACGACAGATAAGCCATCCCGATAGCAAGCGCGATGGCGGTGACAAATTTGCAACCGTTGAGCAAAAGGGCTGCAAGCACGATCCAAAATGTTGTACATTTAGGGCATTTGGCCACTTCAATCGACAATTTGGACAGTTTTTCGATAAGCCCCAAATGATGCCCGACTACCGCGAACACTGCCGCCATCAACGCTATCCACACCATAACTATGCTACCGTTATCGTAATCGGGGTTTCACTCAAGAAATTTCGTCCGCAAGTCTGGCAACCTACGGAAGCCATAGCATTGACGCTCGCACCCTGTGTCAGCGAAACGACCGGAGCCGTACCTGTCTTTGAGATCGGTACAGTAAAGTCCTGTGACAAAGGTTGCTGCTTGGAACAGTCACAACCTCCGTGACATTTGACATAAGATATTACCCCCTCGACATGGATAGTAGCTACATACTGCGTCGCAGCTACCTGAGCCACCGACTTGACGCTGAAACGGGGATTAAACACAGGCGTGTTCTCCACACAAGTAGGGTAACACAGTCGTTGGGCTACTTGCACCTGCACAAAATAAGGCGAAGCTACCGAACCCAATGCGAGAACCGGAGTGATCACCGCCGGTTGGATTTTGTTACAATTACAATTGTTTGACATAATGATAAAGATTTGTTTTGGTCCCTACTAATCGTTAATTGTTTCCGCGCCGGAACCAGTTGGCTCGAATATTCCCGTGTTGCAGGCTGGCGAGATGAGTTCCGCACTTGCCTCTTGCCTGATGGAGAGGTCATCTACTTTCTTGACCAAAGTCAACAGGATCTCCTGATTGGCCATCGCCATCTGGACCGCGCAAAAACTTCGGTTTTCCGTGTTGCAAGTCGAACAATCCCTGTCGCATTTTTCCTTTGCCATAATCGTTATTTTATTAAAAAGTTATCAATCTGTAATTTGATAAAAGCATTGCTCTCTAATTTCTTCAGGGCCGTTGTCACTTTTGCGCCAGTGACGGCTATATGCTTTTCCCTGTACCTGTTCACGAAGTCAAACAAGGCGGATTGTGCCTCTTTCGCTTCATGTTCATTGTCGGCATATATTGGTATTGTTATGTTGTAAACATTCATATCTTCTATTGCATGTTAGGTGGGGTTAATGGAGGTAAATCCGTTGCGGCTTGTGCTGTTTGGGAAGCGCTGGCAAGATCTGCCACTTGTAGGGGAGAACCGTTTCGGATCGCCTGTATGTAATTGTAAGCCTGTACAAAGTCACCTTGGTTTTCCTTGACAAATCCCAAAAAGCTACCGGCCGTATCTTTTATCTGCTGCATGAGCGTAGGAGTAGGCGGCGTGACATCCGGGATGTTCAGGTCCCCGGCCAGGAATTTGTAAAGCCTGTCCGCTTCATCCACATTCCCACGCGCTATAGCGATACACTGCATTTTCAAATCAAATTTGCTTGTCGGTACGATGCTTGCCATTGCTTTGTAGTCAATTTTATGTTTACGCTTGAATATCATACAGGAGTGTGAGATTAAAGCGTGTGCCATACCGGCACACGCCTGATGGACTTAATCACCGCAAGTATTGCAACGGCAAGGCATTGCGGGTTGGTAGAGGGCAACAGGCTGCGGACAAACCTGGCCGCTTCTTCCATTGCCATTGACAAGAGCGTTCAAGGCCAGTGCTTCCGCTGTCGCGGCCGCATTCGCTCCAGCTCCTGAGAACGCTCCCGCACCGGTACGAACGTCGGTGTACTGAGTGATGGACGGAGCATGATAGTTTTGCCAGTTCTCGCGGCTCTGACGTTCTACCAGATGAGTCTGAGCGAGGATGTCGATAGCCTTTGCATTGCCGGAGGCTGCGTTCTCGGCAGCGCGGGCGCGTGCCTTTGAAGCCTGGTTCAATCCAAAGCCAATAGCGATAACGCCAAATAAAGCCGCTCCCCCCAAACCAGCCGCAAGTCCTATTCCTGTTGCGGCCATACCGTCGCGACGATGATAACCGTAGCCACATCCTTCATATCCACCCATTCTTCCGTACTTTGCTTCCGAAAACAGAGCTAAATCGCCTGATGTAAGATAATTACCTTCCATGATTCTATTTTTTACATTACGGTCAATATCAACCGCATCGCAAATGTCGCAAAACAGTAATTGTATTGAATGGTAGAATGTTGTAGGCTTGTTGTAAAGTTGTTGTTAAACTGTCTGATTTTTTTACTTGTTCCCTTATCTTTTCAGTATTAGCCTCCTATAAAAACTATGCAATGTTTCTTCATAACAAATATGTTATCTTAATTTACAAACTCCTTAATGGCATACCAAGCGACTCACGTATATTCCTAACTATAACCTTTAGCAGATAATTTCTGCGTATTCTGTCAGGGTAGATATTTTTCAACTTGTTGATCGATTGCTGCGTAAATCCGGTAAATGACGATATTTGAGATTCACTGAATTTATATTCAGATAGTATAACAACCATGATACCGCGTGAATCAACAATATCACTTCGTTTACACTTTGACAGTATCAGGTCTTCTGATACTTCTGTCTCTAAAGAGACAATTCTTAATATTTTGGCAAAGATTTCAGATTTACACATAATGTTTGAATTTTAGTTATATCTTTGCCTTCGCTACATAAAACTTATCGCACATAATGCAACAAAAGCATAGACATTCATGTTGAAGATATTAAGTCCCCAACGTGCGAGTGTCTATGCTTGTGTATCAGTTTTATGTAGCAGTTAAACGTGATACGTTGGGGGCTTTTATTTTACTTCCCAGCCCCATAGGAAGAGACTATGAACAAAAGTCTACTTACCAAATTCTATAATATAGGCCTACTCCTATATACGGAGAAAAGCCATTCTTGCCTATTCCATATCCACCTATTACCCCTAATCCCCAGCGACGGTCTTTCTGGTGTACAATCTCTCGTTTATGGTAGATTATCATCGAATCGAGATTGGGTCTATAACCGCTGACTACCGCCCTATACAAATCTGTCTCATAAACCTTTCTCTGGATTGGTAACGGGATATAAATCGTGTCAAGTTCCTTTACCGTGTCACCCTTCTGATAAACGAAAATCGGGTAAGGTAGCTCGATTTCCTCTACATCAAGAATGTAAGAAGGTTCGGGAACAGGTTTGTTGATCGTGTCTGTTTCCTTGACTACCTCTATTTGCTTTTCTACCGAATACCTTCCGGCAAAAAAACAAGCAAAGCAAAGAAATAAAACAGATATGGCATACCAGGCTTTCATTTCTTGATGATGATCTGTTTTCTTTGTTCTCCTTCTAGCTTTAGCGAAACGTGAAGGAAGTTATTTTTACGGTATAGGATGGCCTGATCGAACGTCAAACCGGAATCTTCCAATACTTCCAATAAATCACCGGCCTTTCCATCAATACTCAAATCGGCTGCTTCCCCTTTTTGATGTTGAGATGTAGGGACACCCCCCACTGCCGCATTCAACTCTGGGCATCTGTAGCCTGAATTAATGGAGATAGGCTTGCCGATAGCATCCCGTAATGGTTGTAGCAATTTTGCACACAGATTGGTGATAGCCAGTTTCTCACGCGATCCCGGATCATTCTTTATTCCTTTTGCAATAGCAGTATCGCTATGCATAAATTCTTCCAATGTAAAATTCTCTGTTATATTCATTTCCTATCCTCCTTTTTCTTTACTGATTTCATATATTCTTCAAGATAATTTACTTTACTTAGAAACTTAACCGATCCAACCCAATACAAAAAGGCTATAACTTTATTGTCTGGATATACCGTGTGCATGTTTTTCAGTATATTCAGACCATAACAATACACTACTACCCACGTTATCCAACTGACAAAGGCTTTTGTACTGTCTTTATCCTGCTCCATCATTATACCAATCCAAAAAGCAATAAGCAGGATCAAAAGGTAAATCAGAAGATAGATTATCGTCCTAAAAAATTTACTTTTCCTAAAACGCAAATCATCGGCTGCCAGCCCCCAGAACATATCTATGGTAGCCATTACAGGTATTACTATAAGAAAATGCTCGATAGGTGCGAAAAAATCTAACATTGAAGCAATTACCGCAATAGAAACAGCCTGTACCCAGCCGGTAAAATCTTGTATATATGGAATTAATCTTTGCATAATATCACATATTGAATAACACGGTAAAATAAGTGGATAATAAGGCAGCTATCTTAATCCAGAACATCGGCTTGCTCTGGTAGAACTTATACCAAAATGTGCCCTCTTTTTCTTTGGCAATGCTTAATGTAGTATACCCTACATAGGCAAGCCATACTAACAACATTGGCCAGAGGTTCAATGCCACCCAAAGTTGCGATCCGGCAATACAGATGATTACTCCAGCAGAATGTATCTTGCTCTCATAATCATCTTTGAAATTGGGAGCTGAACCAACAAAGAACATGCCAGCACAGGACAGAAATGCAATCCATTCCGTGTTTGGTTTACTTACCTCCAATATTGCAGGCATCAATAAACCGGCAGTCAGCCACATCGTTGCCATAAACCACAATTTATGCTCCAGATAGTAATAGGTAGCACTTATGGAATAAGGTACACCCTTAGTCTTTACACACACGGCAGCCGTGTAGGCCGCAATAACAAGCATTGAAATAATCGTCAAAATAGTTATCATACCAATCTTACATTTATGTTAATCAATTCTTTCAAATGGGCATATACCGGATTAATCGTACCATAAAAGCAGTAATATTTCTTCCTTACACCGTCTTCCATTTCCGTATAATACTTTTCCTGTTCAAGCGTCATGCCTGGCGCATAGAGTTTGGGATCGTATTCCGTGCCTTTGTGATTTTCGTCCATGCGCTCATAAAGAGCAGCCGTATCTACCGAAGGAGGATATATTTCGAGAACCGGATTTATCGGTTGCCGGACTTTCCATAACCAGTCATCGTTAATTACCCGGTTGCCGGTATCCAACTTCCCGTTAATAAATTCTTTCCATTCCGCATGTGCGTATTTGGCACTAATCGCTTCATCATCCGTCAGCGACATTGCAGACACAGATTTACGGGTGATACGGGATAACTGCTTCTCGGAATCGTGCGTTTCCGTGTAGTTTACAGCTTCCTGTAATTCGGCTGTTGTCCTATGGATTACATCGGGATAGCCTGTCACCTCAATCGCTTCTACATCTTCCACTGTCTCGGCAGCTTCAATATCAGAGAGTAACTTTTCTGATAGACCTATACAGATATCATTGTAGTCTGCCATCTCATTGAGAGCTTCCAATAACAGATCTGATTTATACGATTTCCCGTTTACTTCAACCGTATCTTTTCGGGCACACTGGTCTTTTAGAGACAAACGGTCGTATGTATACACATCGTTGTCCTCTATGTAATAGTGCCGGTAGTCGGTGTTGTAGACTTCCTGACGCTTCAAGTCTTTTGCAGTTTGAAGTTTTTCTTCCGGTGTCGGTTCGGGAATGGGTGTCAATTGCATATTGAACACTTCTTCTACGGATGCACCTTCGTTTGCCTCTTTAAAGGCAATCTGTTCTTCTGTCAGCAAAACGTACTTTCCTGCAACATAATCCTCCCATGTTGTGCCGATATCGTTGTCTGCTGTATCGAGCTTTTCCGGCATTGCGACATAGATATTCGCTGCGTCTTTCTGTATGTATAAATAGTTTATTTCCATTTTGATTTATTTGTATTTATTATATCGTAATACGATAATCCCCGAACCGCCAGAACCGGATGAAATCCCTCCTGATACATTGGAACCACTTATATAAAAAGAACCTCCTCCTGATCCTGTATTGGGTTTCCCATTAGTAGGGTTGCCTAACGATCCTCCCCCTATACCTATTCCTCCTCCTCCTTGTGACGATCCGGAGCTATATTCTCCACCACCTCCACCCCCACCGGCATACAATTTATTATTGAATGGACATCTTGTAGTGGTTCCTTGCCCTATCCCAGGCATATCGCCAACTCCATTAGATCCATCACTACCTCCGATATATCCTGCCGTATTTCCTGAAGACATTCCACTTCCTCCTCCTGAACCTCCATCTCCTCCCTTGCCAGAATATTGTCCACCATTTCCCCCATTGGCATAGTATATAGCTGAGTCCCTAAACCAAGAATTCTGGCCTTTTAGTCCATCTTTCGCATCATTATAAGACGATGTTGATCTTACACTATTGCCTCCGTTTCCTATTACATAATTAATAGATTCTCCCGGTGTAACAGATATACCTAAATATAATTCAGTGCAACCGGAACCGCCCCCACCACCACCTCTTTCAGGGCCTGACGATGCACCAGAGCCACCACCTCCAACAATAAAAACGTCAACTGATTTACATCCTGCTGGGACCGTCCATTTGCCAGAAGATTTTAGCTCTTCTACAACTTGTACTGTCTCTCTTTTCCCCGTCGACATTGTCCTTCTTCTCAACATATCAATCCTTCTCTTTAACGGTTATTGAATACATGACACCACTCGTAGCGATCTTCAAAATGGACATCTCGAAAGGCACGCCGGAAGTAGTGGTAATAGAACTACCGGACATTGATCTAAAACTGCCAGTAGTAGGGATGGGCTGCGTAAAAGAAGCGGTAGGATTACAATCAAGATATATCTCTTCGCCTACATTCAATGCCCTTGCAGACTCATTTATCGACAGGTTTGAAGCGGAGGATAGGGTAGCCTTAACCAACCTCTTGCTTGTCGGTATATTCACAAGAGTGGTGACAGCATTACTCCCTGTGCCGAAATTTACTATATCATCCACCCTCTTCTTGTCCTCCGCCGACATATACCCCGCTGTGGCGGAGGTGGCGGTAGGGGGAGTGAGGTATTCACCGTTGTCGGAGAGGTATTTTGTACCGGAGCCAGTATTTTGTAAACTTTGTCGATTAGATACCAAAGTATAGGTCTTGTCACTCTTATTAATAATTATGGCTATTATTGTCAACCATATAGAACGATCACTGGGGTCTACCGCTAAAATATTTGTTGTAATACCATATATTTCAGTAGAATTATTAATTGTTATCGGGCCAAATCCATCAGGGTTAGTCTCAATTCTTGCTGTTGTTATTCCTTTATTTACTGCATCAACTACCTTTTGATAATTTTCATCTGACAATGTACCATTCTCCTCTGGGAATAAAGTTGCAACATCCAGATACTGATTGCTCGCCACTATCTCCGACCACGCCCCATTGTTACGCCCGTAGGTTTTTCCGTCCTTTGGAGCTTCCTGCACATAGTTCGACAAGTCGACCTGCGTACTGCCAATATGCTCCGGCTTCCCGTCTATGAAGATATACTCGTCGTAGATATCGTTTCCCGACCCGGATTTGGGGACAAGATAGATAACATTACTTTCCTCCATTTCCGGGAGAGATTCAACCTTCTGAAGCGTTACACTATTAATGGCTGATATCAAAGACTGGACTTCTTCCTTTGTGTATGTTTCAGACTTTAGATAGTAATTTGTTAAATCGTTTACCGTTTTTGTGATAAAACCACTATTGTTGGTCAGATCACTTGTTTTAGTTGGTATGGCCGGTTCGACATATTCCATGAACGTACCGGATGAACTGTTGTCTGAATCCGGAACAAACAAATACTTCTTTCCTGAAACAAGCCCAGCAGTGTCAACAAGCACATTACCCGTCCCTGCCCCGGCGGGTCCCGTCTGACCACGGGGAATGAAGAAATTCAAAATGTACTTCGGGTTACCTTCGGGCGTCTCTCCATTCTCAACAACTTCAACTCTGGCTTCTTCTGAAGGATCAAGAGTTGTCGTTGTCCCCTGTTCAAAGACTGCCGGCTGACCGTCTTTGCCTTTAGGGGTAGTCAGGTTAAGAATGTATTTGGGATTGCCTTCTTCGTCTACTCCGTTCTTGGTAAAGCTGCCGGAAGGGGTTTCACCAGAGGTGACGTTGACGGATTCTAAGATGGGAGTTTTACCACTATCCCCGGCATCGCCTTTGCTACCTTTAGGCAACGACATAGAAATCTCATATATCGGAGAGCCATCAACATCATTCTCTTTAAATGATATTTGTACGGTAGCAGGCTGTCCCGGTTCCAATGTAACAATCTCCCCGACTTCAAACTTGGGAGTTTTCCCGTCTGTACCCGGATCACCGGGGTTGCCTTTTGCCAGGACAAGATTGATATTGTATATCGGATTTCCCGATCCGTCCGCACCTCCAGGTGTCAATGTAACAGATGGAGAATCTCCTTCTGATACCGTACCAATTTTAAACTGCGGGGTTTTACCATCCACGCCTTGCAACGCTTTGATGGTTGCACGAACCGTTTTAAACGTGTTTCCCGACTGCTGAAAGGTCGGCAAAGACGAAATTCCCACAAGAGAATCAACCTCTTCGTACTGCCCCGGATCTTTCGCCGTAGACGCAATCAAATCCTCCACCGCTGCCGCAATCTTCTGCAAGTCTTCCGGCGTGATCGTTGTCCCGTCTGATAATATGATATCTCCTGCTGCCATAGGTGTTAATCTATTTTATTCCTCTGTTCAAAAATTGATTTTGCATCCGCCAATGCCGCTGTATATATAGCCTCGCTATCTGCATCCGGTATAGACTTGTCAAATGATATATTCTTGGTCCCGTCTGCATTGATGATTATGTAGCCGAAACGAACATCTGCCTTCTTGACTGTACCCGTTACCGACTTTACGTTTTCCCCTTCATCCTGTGTGATATTGTACTGTACTTCGTAACCTGCCACATTGTTCAGGTATGTGCTCTTGACCACTGATGATACTTGTTCGAGTGCCATAACTTATTCCTCCTTATCTTTAGTTTCCACTTCTGTCGTTCCGGCTTCAACAGCCTTTGCTATAATGATTTTAAACGACGTACAGATTATTTTCATCATCTGTTGATAGTCATTATCTGATATTTCTACTGCCCCCGTTGAATGGTAGATGATATGTGCCAGATCATACATCGGAACGGATTCTGCGCTCTTGATTATCGCATCTCCAATTTCATGTGTCAAATCAGCCTTCTGAAACTTATCTACACCATATTCTACATTTAACTCTTTGAAATTTACTTGTTTCATAATGATTTATTTTATGTTATTAAAATGCGTTACTGTCTATATAATAATTGTTGTTGAAATAATAGAAAGTCACTATAGTTCCAGGAGTTGCTTCGTATTGCCCATAAGCATAATTACCACTGCCATATATCGAACCGGCTGTACCTATTATGGGAATACCCGATACACCTCTAAAATAAACTTTTGAACTATATCTTGTAAGAATAAAAGTAAACTTGATAACCGCCTGATAGGAAAAAGCTAGACCGTTTGAATAGTAATCGTTTTTTGAAAAAACAGCTTGCAATTGCGCTAGTGTTGGTAAGATCAAATAACTATCTCTATTAGCCTGAATAACAAAGATGTCTTTATACCTAAGTTCGCTACTATTCCAACTATTTCCAACAGAAGGCATAAATGTGACAACGGACAATCCTCCTGTGAATGAATTAAAGCCTTGACTGTATATAGCTACTGGATAATCGCAATTATCCGCGACAATTTGCAAACCAATGTTTTTATTCCCTGTCGGGTCCCATTTAAGTAGACCGTCGTAATGTAAATAATTACTTTTACTATTTTTGATATAAGCAGTAAGAGTGAATGCGCCACCAGTTGACGATGGAATTAAGTCTTGCCCAAAAGAAACTTCGGTATTAGTACCCTTCATTACAATGTATCCTATGCTTCCATCAAGATCAGCTTCGCACTTTAACCATTTATCAGCTGTTATAGTAAAATTTCCAATATAGGCTTGATTTGCATATATACTATCGGTATCAATCAGTGATGTGATGATATGACCACCAGATATAATCGTTGATCCTAATTGTGCTTGTTCAACCTTATCTAAATAAGCTAGAGCCTTTAAAGACGAACTGTTCGCTTTGCCATTAAATTCCTGTAACAATGAGGACGCAAAATTATTTTTAGAGATTGAACTAGCATAAGCCAATGTGCCCAAGTCGGATTCATCTACTTTTCCATTTATACGAGAGTTGACATCCGTATAATCAGAAAGCATAGTAAACGAAACAGCCCCAACAAGATTGATTCTGTTTGCCTGAATCAAGATACCACCAGTTCCGACATTGATCGCATTGACAATAGCCTTTCCGCTTTCCATTTCCTTCTTTGCAAACAAAGTAACACCATCCGCCTGCGTGATCCACCCGGCACTTTCTATCGTATTGTTGATATTATCCACCTTTGTAGATATACCGGACATCTGTTCTGCGGTAATCTGCAACTGACTGTCAAAGTGCACATAGATTTCTCCCGTCTCATTATCTACATAATCTTTTGTCGCCAACAGTTTGATGTATTCGTCTGTCTGGTCTATCTGTGTCTGCAACTTGACAATAGCATCCGCTATCTCATCAGAAAACAGCCCTACACCATAAATAAGTATCTCACCGGTGAATCTCAGTTCAAAATCACCTTTCCCGTTCCATTTCCCGACCTTAGACAGCTTTTGATAGCTGTCGCTTTCCGATAGCTGCTCTTCATGATACAACTCGGTCCCCGGAATACCGAAACCGCAAGAACCGGGACGGAGCACCTTATAGAACAAAGAGAAAGAATACGTTTTTTTCTCTTCTTCCGTGTGATCCGGGATATTCATTATAGCATTCTGCTGAAGGATATACGTGTTCCTTATTCGCAGAACGTTTTGACCGTTGTCATTATAGATATCGGCAACTTGACCTTTTTCTACATAGAAGCTACCGTCCAGCCAAAGATATTCTCCACCTACGTTGATAAAATGAACGTTATTTGCAGCTGTCCAATAGTTTGTATTCTGGCTGAAAGAAGAGTTTACAAGGATGTTACCACCTTCTGCGGATATGTCGTTACGGATGCTATCAATAAGGCTTTCAAACTTGCCGTTCATGGCAATAAAGGTCTGCTCAATAGTATCTCCGTTCTGAAGAATGAATGTCGAGTTTTCAACGTATATCCCGTTCAAATAAGCCCCATAACCAGACAACTGATCGCCTCTCTGTGTCCTGATTCCTGTCAGGTGTCCAATACGGGCTTTCAACTTGCCTTCGGTGCTGGCATCAGTAATACCATCGTACACATCGATAAATGGCGCACCGCTATCGGCCGTTGTTAGATATATCAATCCCTGCCGGTCTGTATCTTCATTGTTACCCCAACGAAGGGCAAAATCTCCGGCTTCCGGTTGCCCTGTCCCTTCTATCAGAGGAATAGCTATATCAAAATAGTCACTGTCTACACCGATACAACGTCCGAAAAGATACTTGATACTGGTCGTTCCCGTCCGTGTCTGTATTCTGACACCGTCACCCTTACGCAGGTTCATAAGCATAAGACCATCCATATCGTCCATATAACAGCGATAACGGTCAGACATCACTTCTACTCTGGCTATTTTGTTGATGTCAGAAACAATCTGGCTACCTCCTAAACCGTAAATCTGGGAATAGACAATCTCGTAAGCAGTGAATGTCTTTCGAATAAAGAGGTTGTCCATCTCCCCGGTGGCCGTCGGTGTGTCTATCTGCCATCCCCAACCGGTAAAACCGGATGCAAAAGTTGGCGATCCGGTATTGCCCCCCACATAGATATCACTCCTCACACGAAGCGAATCCAATATGGCGGCGCCCGTACTCTGGATCTCCCAGCCTTTACCTTCCCAGCCATCTATGAAAATGGAAGAGCCGATCTTCTTGTCAAAAAGTATATTCCCGTGGGCGGTATCGTCGATATCTTTGCGAAGATACATATCACTTATGTCTACATAAGCCTTATTTATCTCATATAGTGTACGCAGTGCGGAAAAAACATTTTCATCTGAAGCAGCAGTAGCATCATCCTTTTTCACGATATAAACACCAAAGCCGCCACCTTGATTCACATAAGTATTCCCTTTAAACTGAATATTATCTAACTTTTGTTCCAGTTCCCCTAATCGGGAATAGGCTGCACTTTCCCCGATTGTGTATACAGGGGAATCGTAGGGGATATCCAACTTCTTCTCAAAGCCGATTACACGAGAGATACGACCGTTCTCAAAATACGCCTTATTTATAAGGTTTACTTTCTGCCCCGGCAACAGATTGATTTCTTTTTCTGGATTTAACAACCCATTGTTTTCATCATAACCGGAAGCCCGGTAAGAATTAAGACTGCATGTATATGTCGAAGGATCAGAAACGACCTTGTCCTTATATGCAATCGTTCTTTCCAAAAGTTCCTGTTCAGCCTGTGGAATTAGAGCGTCATTTACATAACGGGTATCAAAATTGTACAAGATATATTTATTCCCTATACCTGGAATAAGTGGGCTTTCTGGCAAAGTCTGTCCATAAGTATCATTGCGTACTATTTCAAACACTTGCGCTTCCGGGTTATCTTCCGGCAATCTTTCCGGGTTGAATTCCAAGGCAAAATCCATTCCCGAAAGGGGACCGGTCTGAAATATGACGTGCAAGTCCTGTCCGGGAAGAATATATTCTTTTTTAAATGTCAAATTCGCATCCTTGAACCGATATACAGTGAATGTGATAGGATCGCCAGAATCATCCTCATCCGTGATTTCCTTAGGAATTACTTCAGTTATCGTTCCGGTCACACGAGGATAGATGTCCTCAAAGATAATGACCGCTTCAACAACCTGCTCTTCCTCCAAGCCTTCGATAACATCCACATACGGAGTCCCAGCAGGAAGCATCAGTCTTTTTTGGACTACACCCTCTACGACTGCCCCCGTTTCTCCCTTCCGATAGTCAGAAGGGAGATTTCGAGACGATCCAAAAGCATATAGTCTTGTTGCAAAAATATCCTGACTCTGGCTCCTTGACATTGAAGATATTTCCTTCCCTATTTCCAAGTTTACAGGTTCCCCATGTTCCAAATGTCCAAGATATATTTTATCCCCATCAACCCACCATTCACATTCCCATGCCTCCGCTATTTTTGTTAGAGCATCTATGATGTTTGTGTTGTTATACTGCACCAATTTAGCTACAGGATCAACAGTGCTATCCACTATAGCTTGATATTCCTTGCCTTTAAAAGTAAATCCTATTGCACGGAGATTGGAAACGACAATGCTCAAATGCGCTTCCGGGGAACGGGTAAGGCTCCAAGATGCTTCTTTATTTCCTTGTCGATCATAAAAAAGTATATGATTCTTCCATCGATAATAATGTGATTCTAGCCTAAGTGTATAATCATATCCACCGTTAGAAGTATTAAATGTTGGGTATACTTTATCTGTTATATAATAAAGCGAGCCTTCATAATCAACATTGTCTCCTATCTCCAATCGTACCGGAGTTTCTAAAGAGAATACAATACTAATATAATCCTCTTTCATCAGTTCAAATCGATGTAATGAACTCGATCCTATTGATACTGACAACTTGATTCTGCCTGATATGTCCCTTATATCAATCATATGTTCAAAGTTCAGGGATAAAAAAAGGAAGTCCAATTTTCTGAACTTCCTAAATACGACAATCATTTTATTGTCGTGAATTAATCTCTATCATCTGGATTAGGCTCTTCAAACTTAACAGATAACCGGCTGTTCATACGCGACCTGTCAAGAGCAAAACTCGTAGATTTTTTATGAACAAGAATAAAGGACATGCCAATAGCTGGAACCCGAACTATAACTTTTCCCTTCTGGAGTTCCGAAACGAACTTTGCATAATTGGATAAATATTCTTCGGGAGTATCGCCGTGAATATTAAATGTCAATGTCACATCACGACTTGAAATTTTAGGATTGTTATATATTACCATCTTCCCGTTTTCAAGGCGGCTTTCGCTTTCTATAAAATCCTTATTGCCGGCAGGAGTAAGAAGGTTCTGAATAAAGCTTTCCCCCATAGCAACCCTATATGTTCCCCAAGCATCATTACTGTTTATAAATAAGTCTCCCAACATAATCTATAATATTTTTGCAGTTCCGTCATTTATAATATCGACCTCACATCCTCCGATATTTACAACTAATATCACGGAATAGTTAGTTGCTTCTATTTTAGCCTTTCCCCCGTGCATAAGCATTACCTTATGAACCTTTGTATTATCATCATAAGACAAGCTCGCAATGGTATTTCCTACTACTGCAACATTCGGTTTATTGCAGAGTTCAATATATCCACAATCCACATAAACCCCAAACGGTTTCACATTCTTGGCCATCCCCCTAAATGATTCTAGGGGTGGATAGTTGTTATGTTCGCAAAACTCCCGGCCTTGTGGGGAAAAGAAAAGCCAACACAAACTTTTCCAGTCTGTAGCTTTTCCTGACTCACAACAAGCACCTAAAGAGATTGCTTTCTGCATTATATCATGAACTTTCATACTATAAATTATTTGTATTGTTTTCTATCTTTGTCAACTTGGAAACTACTTCTTTTAATTGCTTTACCGTATCTCCGGTATTATCACTAATTTGCTGCAATTCTATATATATATTAGCCATCATCACGCGAGTTTCATCTGCAATATCATACAATGACGCAATTCTTATATTTATCGAATCAATACTTGCACTTATATACAGCAGATTTGCAATCTGGTTAGAACTCTGCAAATACAAAAGAATTTCTTCCCCAATCATTTGCAAAGCCGTAAATCGCCCATTCAATTCATTCGCTGAATCTTGAGACATTACTTCAAATCCTCCGCTTGTTGCCTGTTGCTCATATTTGCTTTCATCCTTTAGCCATTTGCCAGAATTTTCAAATATTTCTTGTGCCTCCTTGTCCATCTTTTCCTTCAACTTATTCAATTCGGCTTCTTCCCATGGCGACACGATACCATCGGACATATAGTCGGCCAACTGCTTCATGAAATCTTGAACCGAAGGAGACAGCTTCTTTTTTAAAAACTCTATGATAGCGGTTTTAATGAGTGTTTGAACAGCTTTAGCGGATGATTCTGCGGCATTTTCTCCTGTAGCCCATGCGTCGGCATAGGCCTTAGCAAACTCATCAATAGCGGACATAACATCTGTCCCAGTGATGGCCTCTATCGCTTTTTCTTTATTCTCTTCAAGTTGAGCATTAATATCGTATAATTGCTTCTGCCACTCTTTTATACGATTGTCATCTGATTTTTTCTTGTCTTGTTCTTCTTTGATTTGTTGCTGAATAAGAAGTTTTTGTTGCTCAAGAAGTTTATTTTGCTGATCTATTAGTTGAGAAGCATCAGTCGAATAGGCTTTTTCTATAGACCTTCCCAGCTTTTCATATGACGCATCAAGTACATCAATCTGATCCTGTAATTTCTGGATGCGCTTTTCATTTTTTTTATCATGAATTTTAGCGATAGCGGAAGCCAAAGAAGAAACGACGCCAATAGCTGCTCCGGCTGCGGCTCCAATGGGGCCAAACATTGCTCCGGCTTGCGCTCCTTGCATTGTCGAATTAACAGCATCCATTGCGATATTCAAACCTTCAGCTATACCACTAAATACCCCACCAAACGAGTCGCCCAGCTTGCCAAATGTATTAGACAAAAATTGGACCGAAGAAGTAACCTCATTTACACCTTCATTTATAAGCTGCAATGATTCCGTTAATTTCTTAGGATCATTCCCTGCGGCGAAAAAACGTTTTAAGCCTTGTGTTACTTTATCAAATGCAGGCTGTAAAGTCTCTGCTTGATCTTTTACTCCCCTTAGCGATTCACCGGCCTGCCGTATAGCTTCTGGTGCTTCTTGCCAGCGTCTAAATTCATCTTCTGTTATACCTAGTTTTGAGCCAACAGTTGCGTCCCATTTACCATTTTTGATAAAATCAAGTGCTTCCTGACCTTTTGAAGCAAGTTCTTGCAGCTCCTTCAAAGATTTATCGCGCATATCTCCAAAAAGAGCAATAATAGCATTTGAAGAATTTTTGGTCTTAATTTCAAGATCAAGCAATTCTTTATCCCATTGCTTACCAAGCATCAATTTTTCACCTTCAGTTTCAGCATCAGCGATCTTTTGACCATATTCGACTGCAAGAGCCATTTTCTTCTCCTGGTAAGAACCATATTCTTTCAAATAATCATTCATAGCCTTACGCTGGGCTTCAACCTGCTCATATTCCACTTCTTGAGTAGAACGCATACGGGTAGTTTTTGCCTGCGTAACGGCCGTTTTTATTTCAACAGTCTGCTCTTGCGTCAGTTTTCCTCCTTGCGCCTCCCTCCATTCTTTCTCCTTTTTACGGATAGCCTCTATTTCACGATCGTAATCATATTCTATTTGGGCAATGCGCTTATCGGAACCTTCCTCCATCAGATCAATCCGGGATTGCTCGTTACGATGTTGAAGTTCTAACAGTTCGTTATTTATTCTTTCCTGAACCTGTTTTTGTTTCTCTGCTTCTTTTTTCTGCTTTTCAGTTTGTTCTTTACCGATAGAGGCCTTATTAAACGCAACATATTCATCTCTCATTTTCTCCAGTGCAGATCCTCCTATGTTTGCGGCATCAGCAGCAGCAATCAATTCTCCTTTTGCTTCATTTACTCTTCTATTGTACTCTTCTTGATCTATGATGAACATTGATAATTGTTTATCCAGATTAGATAGAGTTTCTTTATATGTGTCAATAGCTGAGAAGTCTTTAAATAATATATCTGTCTCAGGTGTAGATGTTATCTTATACGCCCCTATTAATTTATCATTTGATTCATTCAATGCTTTAATTTGCTCATTCGCATTATTGAGCTTTTTAGTATATAAACCTATTTGATCTGTTAAGGCAGCAATTGCAGGGGCATTGCTATTCCACATATCATTGCTTTTCTGCTGTTTTTCTAATTCCTTGTTCAATTCAACAAGTTTTGCTTGAGCTTCATTTCTCCTATTAATGGCATCCACCATTTTATTCTCATTTTCAGAAATTTGATTTGATATAATTTTAGCAGAAGCGACATCTTCCAAACTTTTATATAGATCATCATAAGCGTTTTTAGCATTGCCAATTAATATTATTTCAGTTCTTAAATTTCCGAAATAATCCGGGTATAACTCTTGCAATTTTTTAGCAGCAGCTGTTCTTTCATTAATTGTTCGAGTTGCATCTTGGGTTATTTTATATAATATTTTGGCTTGAGCGACCTCCTCCGCAGAACTTTTTGCAGAATCAGAATGTAAGCTGTTTAATATTTTTTGTGTTTTTGTAACTGAATCTATTGCATTATTTAGTCCAAACAAATTCTTCGTCCATTCGATAATATCCTTCCCATAGACAGACAGCATTGTTATTGCAACAACAAGTGCTGTTTGCCAACTGAAAATAGACGAAATTAACTGTTTCCATACAGGAGTCACTTTAGCTACATCATTGTTTCCGGCCGCAACAGCCGCTTTAAAAGCCTTGTATTCTGCCGACGCTTTCTTTAACTCGTCTGCAAGCATAGGGAGGTTGTTTGATATGGCCAAAAAGAAAGTATTCCATCCTATAGCTAAAGATGGCAATTCTCTCGCTACTTGTTGTACCGACATTCCCAAACCATTCCAGGCAGAAGCGTAGTTTCCTACATTTCTTTGATATCGGCCGGTAGCCTGTTCTGCCGCACTAATCTCGGTATTCAACGACTGTATCTGCTTTTGCAAATCGGTTCCGATCGCAGCCTTTCTATCCGAAGCGGACAGACGATCATATTCTGCATTAAGTAATGACAACTGTTTTCTCAGGGAAACAAGAGAATCCGCTGCCACCCCTTCTATTTTTATATTGTCGGAATATTCTTTTCTGAGTTTTTTTAGAGCCTCATTTTCTATTGTATATTGGTGAGTTATTTCCTTTAATTCAGTCAAGATATTTGATCCCTTTTGCCCCCTCTTGTCTATATCAGACAATGTCAAATAAGACTTATTTAGTTTCTTGACATCTTCATTTAAGGCTTTGACTTTCAGCTGTTGTTCAACAAATACATCCGTAGCATTATTAAGCTCCGATGCCATCTGTCGTGCGCCTTCCATTACTCCATTAGATACATTAAGCTGATCTATAATACGTTGATAATTTTGAACCTGCTGCTCATATTCTTTCAGTTTTTGTGTCGATTCCTGATATTTCTTATTTAACTCTTCGAAACCCTTCATGTCACCAGCAACATTAAAGTCTTTAAGAGCCGTTTTCAGAGCTTCTACCTCTTCTCTGAGTTTTTGCACTTCTTGCCATTTGGCAGAAACATCAAAACTAAGTTTTGCCATAAATTACCCCTCTTTCTTTGTCCGGTTCAATAAATAACGTCCGTCTCGCTCGATAATCAGATCACCTGTGACTTGGTGTAGAATATCCTTTTGCATTAATAATAGATTTCTATATGGAATACGATACACTATCTCATTATAAGTTAGCTTTAAAGTTTCCATGAATGTGGCAATTTGCCCCATCATCGTCTCATTGCCTATTACTTTGGTATCGCCGCCATTCTTGCCACGCTCTCGGCTAAGGCGGCACAGACGAAAAAATCCTCTGCGGAGATTAGATTTATAACCGTTTCAAGTGCTTCTTTCAATTCCTTCATTGTCGCATCTTGAATCTCCGTATATTTATCCGGATCGTCAAAAATGAAAACAGACAATCCCTTTAGCAGATTCTCCAAATCTTCTTTTGCTTTACTCAGTTCTTCTTTACCTGTTGTGGTACGATCTATACGAGACAGATATTTTATTGATTTACATATAACAGCTATTGTAGGAGACTGAATGGTATATGCTTTACTTCCCAAAATGACGACTTTGAGGTCATCGCCTAAAATAGCGTTAGCGACTAAATTTGCTGCTTTGTTCATTGGATATTCATATTAAGCAAGAAAGGGACGGGCAGAATGTATCCGCCTGCCCCTTTCTGTTGTGATTCATTAATGGTACTTTAAATTCCCTTTAAAGTCTTGCCTTCAACATCAAACTGATATTCGGATGCAATGGTAGTTGAAACCTTCAAAGGAATGGCTGAAATAGCTAAACCAACGGCTCCATCGGTAGACGCTCCGCGCCCGATAACATTTGCTTTAGGGAAAATAATCGCTACATTATCATTAGATACAGCAACAACGCATTTATAACGCTGTTCCCCTGAGTTTCCTCTTTCCCAGCCTTTACTATCATCTAAAGGTTTACCACCCATCAATTCCGCCTTAGTGTCAAAGTCATAGGCGCCAATCGTCCAGTTTAGACTTACTGATCCTGCTTCAAAAGATGATCGGTATGTCTGTCCGGTCAATTCGTCCTTATACTCTGTTGTTGTACCGTCCTCTTCGGTAAACTCATATGTACCTTGATGTACATTGGGAACTTCTTTGAAAGAAGTAAACAATGATTCAAGTGTTGCATAAGTTGGAGCTGCTTCTAATGGCTCTCCATAAAGAATTTGCTTTACTCCAATCACGGATACTGTTCTTCCTGCCATATTCTTATTCTTTTACATTTAATACTTGAAATAATATTCTCACATTTACATAGAAACATTTTAAATCCCTGTTTTCTTCTATCCTTGTCGTATCGACCTCGTATGTATAAGATGTACCGTCGTAAGTAGAAGTGGAATGTAATTCCTTGACAGCCAACCTTTCTAAAGCATTAAGTCTTGTAAGAGGAGCTGTTCCTTTACGATCAAGATAAGGAATACAGATATTCACATGAACAAATCCTGCTTTCCAATAGGTGCCCGGCTCTACCGAATTAACGATAATAACAACCCGCTCGGACTTCACGTCTCCTTCGGGAACCGCTCCGTCTTTATACACCTTCTTGATTCCCAGTTTTTGGGCATCTTTATAAAGTATAGTCTGTATGTCTGTTGTAACTATCATTGCAGCATTGTCCTTACTGTTATCTCTGCATCATCAATCACACGTAATCCCTTGCTATTGACAAAACTTGCATAATCCATACCGGCAACGACAATAAGTGTGAAACCTTTCGATTTACAGGCAAGGCTTCTCGCATATTCAAGACCTTGTCGGCTTCCATCACTACCATCGCCGGACTTACCTCGCGCCCAAAACTGGACTGTTTTCTGCGCTTTGGTGGTGAAATATACCTTTTCGTAGTTTTCTCCACGTCCCTGAACCTGCTTAAATCCTCCCTCTTTGATTATCTTTCCATCCTGAGCCACCACATAGCCTAGCGAACTGCGTAGATTTCCCGTAATATTGTTATATTTTCCTTCTCTAACAGCCGTTTCATAAGCCCTTTCCCCCATCTCTACAAGATGAGCGAATACTTCGCTAAAAACTTCTTCAAAGAAGTTATCAACATCTGAAAAATCATATTTAGCAGTAATTATTCCAGCCATATTTGCCCATAGTTTAGATAATCCGTTGTCATAGGATTGATTACTATCCCCTCACCACGAAGAGAACCGTCAGCATTCAAAACACGAACGACATCTCCGGCATTAATTTTTACCTTTTCTGTCACAACACGATATTTGTAAGGGTAAGTAACACCATTAACTGTATAGGCACGGTCAGCACTCTGATCGTAACATTTACACTTACAAACTCGCTCCCAACTATCTCCGTCTGTACCCGGAATAGGATTGCCGTCTTCATCGTATTCGTATTCTTTTACGACTTTTTTTTCTAATATGTGAGGTGCATAATACATTACCAATACATTGAAGCGTCAGAGATTCTACTTGATAAAACATCCTCTATGCCTAATTGCTTACATAACAATGAATAATACACTTTGATACCGTCCTTATCCCAAGAAACAGAAAACCCACTCTCATTAACAGATGTAGGACGAGCCAGCAATGATGGAATAAATTCGGCAATAGCCTTATTTACTTCATTTATATTATCTTGAGCAATCTCACTTTCAAGTGATATAGAACTATTCAAAGTTATATCCACAAGATCGGCCTCCGACAATTCAATGCCGAAGGAACCGATCTTTTGTGTTATGTAATCAGCGACTTTCATTATCAATCAGGTTCTGTGTTCAACGACGCAATACCATTGATCTCCGTGATCACAGGCAAAGCAAATGTTTCAGCCTTTACAAACTCAACACCATTCGAGTTCTGAGTTTCACCTACTCCCCATTGAGCTACACGAATGCGACCATAGTTGGAATAAGTAACGCCGGGTTCAGGCCTTAATTCGTTATTGACATAGGCATTTTTGATTGTCCCCAAACTGCCGGAAGGAATAAAGACAAGGTTCTTTGCATTCCACGGATTGTAAGGGGTGAATGTACCATTGTTCTGAATCAAACACTGACGTCTAACCGGTTCCAAGACCGGCAATTCATTAGATCTCATAAATTCGTTGAGATCATTCAGCAGCAATGGGCTATTCTGCTTATCTGTTCCGAAAATTACCTGCTTAATCTTCTTGTTTCTAAGAATATAAGAAATTTTAGAAGGAGCAAGCAAGATGCGATCAAATACAACCTTATCAGAGAAAGCATCTACGATGGCCTGAATATCTGCGAATACGTCTACATTAGCAATGTTATCATCATTCCATTTCAGAGTAACCTTACCTTTATTTTCGGCAGGCATGTTATAATCGATAGTCGTTTTAACACCACCCTCAGGGTTATTCGTTTCATCCAATGTGGCAATACCTTCATTAGATAACGCCCCCATAGCGATGATATCCAGTTTTGCCTGTACGCCTTGTACCGGAGTTCTAACATTGCCCCACATCAGATCAATAAGCTGTCTTTTTGCGACTTCTTCCGGAATTGATTTGCTGTCCAGAATTTCCAGAATCTTTCTGTAATCATCAATGGTCAAAGGCAGCGTAATTGTATGGTGAAGCACCTTTTGAGCAATAGTTTCAAGTCCATGAGTGCCCAATACCGGTTCTTTCGACTTATCGTCAATTGTTGCAGCCGCGATAGTGACATTATACTTGCCCTTAATTTCTTCAAAGTTTAATCCAATGGAAGGATAGTCCCAATTGAAAAATCTCTCATAGAATACGTTATCAAACAGCATTTTATGCTGTCTTGATACTGCATCAAAACGCAATTGAGTTTGCCTTGTGAGCTCTCCAAAAAGAGAACTATACTTTAATCTTTCTGCCATAGTATTACTGTTTTACGTAAATAATATTAGGGTTGTTTTTCATACAGATACCCTGCATCCATGAAGCGGGTAATTGCACTGTATATCCCAAAAGGACAACTGCGTCATACGCAGCCGAAACAGTGTCTTGATCACCGCCGGACAAAGGTTCAGTGTCTTCACCAACAACCGCGTTTGGTTCATACTTGGCCACAGAACTACTTGTAGCCGTCGCTTCAATAAGAACATCGTCTGCCGCAAGCCCCGAAATAGCAGACGACAATGTCAATACATCATAATCTGCATTTGACGTATCAATGGAAGATACCGTAACACCGGTTGTTTCCCCCTCCTTCATTACGATATCATTAATCTGAAATAAAGTTCCTTTAGGGACTCTCGGTTTTGTGGTTGTTCCGCCAGATACGACTTTTGCATATTTGGATACAGCCGCAGTAAGGGTTCCGATAACAATATGTAATGGCGTCCCTTTGGGAATTACTGTCCCTTTTGGGAAAGTCTGCAACAGTTTATATCCTCCAGGGAGGATTTTGGCTTCTCCACGCCAAAATACCGGCATGTTGCCAGCATAAGATTTACCTTCGAATTTAACTCCCATTTGTTTCTATTTTTTAATGGTTAATTTGCATCTGGAAGACCTTTTGCCCATTCTTCAGCCATTTCTTTAGATTTTTCCTCTGAAGTAGACAGAACGCCAGATGCGTTACTACTCTCAAGCCCTGCGGTAACAATGTTTTGCTTTACGCCTGCCAAGTAAGAGTTAATTGCAGCCTCATCCATTTCCGGGGTGATGGCAAATCCCTCTTTGGCTCTCCATTCCGGTATACCTAGTTCTTTCGCCTTAGAAGCGATCATATTAGCCCTTACAGCCTGCTGTTCCTTTGCTTTATAAGCATTGAGTTCTTCCTGTATAGGAGATAGTTTTGCCGCAAGCGCTTCTTCAATCATCTTCTGTAAGTCAGGTTCGTTTTTTTTCTGCTCGCCCCCACCAGCAGATTCTTCTTTCTTTTCCCCTTTCGCTTTATTGACAGCATCAGTTACCCGCTTATCAATACCACTCTGAAGAGAAGACAAGAATGTTTTTTGACCATCAACAACGGCCTGTAGATTTTCATCAGTTACAAAGCCTGTATTAGCAAGAGCTTCGGCCTGTCCCTTCAAGATTTCATCGCTTAACCCAAGATTTGAATAATTCTGTTTTAAGGAGTTGAAAATTTTATCTTTCATGTTTGATCGTTTTTAATTCAGCATAAAAGTATTAAGTAGCTAATTGGGAGAGAAATATTTAACTTAATGAAATACGACAATAGATTCATTGTCGTAAAATTGTGCCACTTTATAACAAAAAACAATACCATATAAATAATAATCCCTGTAAGAAGAATAGGATTGTGTCTTCTTGCAGGGATTATTATATTCCAACCGACTGTTGCTTGTCACTGCTTGATCGGCTGCGCATGCGCCGGCACATCCTTTAAATCGTACGGTCCCGGTGTCATAGCCTGTATGCAGAGGTACAATACTCCGTCCTGCGTGTAGTACTTGTTAAATTCAAGTGCCATATTTTGCTTATATGGAATAGGATCTTCTATCGTGCCGGAATGTTCTTCCGCGTCTACTATTTTCCACAGGCTTAGGGTGGCTGTGCTAGGCTTCCAGTTATCTTGTGTGAGATGGTCTTTAACACATTCCCAAAGGACATCTTCAACTCGGTATCGTTCGCCGGTTTTGACGTTTATTCCGGTTTCCCATTCGGGGTATCGATCTTTGACCTGTAAGGCTTCCGACGGGGAAAGGTCATATGTATTTATCTCTTCTGTAGCCTCCTTGTCCAGTTCGTCCAAAGCCAATAATCTGCTGAACTGCCTATTGATTACGGGTTGTTCTCCTTCTGAATAAGTCCATTCTTCACTGTTCAGTAGTTCGACAAAAGACGGATCGCTAAAACTATAGCGAGGAAAGTCTTCATCATCGAAGGGTGCAAGGTATTCCTCATGCAAGATCACCTTGCTCTGATCTACACTTGTCCTCATTTCCGGTAGGACTTCTACTCCGTGGGACTTTGCCCATACAATGTTTACAATTGCGTATTTCATATCCAATTAATTTTTGATTAATTCAACTCCTATAATATCTTCGTAATCAATATAGTGCATTATTGGAACACTATTATCATCATCAGCCATTATTTCAACACAAGCAGAACTGCCATTGAACGCACCTTCGATTGTTATACCTGTTAATTGCCTAAAGAATCCGAAAAATTTCTTTGGTCTGATAATCCTAATACGGACAAGATCATTCCAAATTATTCCTTTCTCTTCGCAAATAGATTTAAACTTCTCGGCTGTCATAATTCGATTATTATTAAATTTTTAATGTTACTTTGCTTTTAGGGTTTGGAGGTAGTTGTAGGCTTTGATACAGTCGTCTTTGGAGAGGTTTTTACCATCGTA
>ULMS01000332.1_pt1 | contig 31160 bp, 48 predicted proteins | sample 1951721 | NCBI WGS metagenome assembly ULMS01 (sample SAMEA4835557, study PRJEB28245) | human gut metagenome | biome: gut microbiome; material: fecal sample | place: Denmark | collected 2008 | reverse complement strand
CTGCCACTGCTGCGGCTTTCTTAGCAACGCTCGCTATTTTGTTTAATCCGTCCTCGGTTACTCCGAGACTTTGCTTGAAAGAGTTTTCGACCTTGCCTGCGATTTTAATGGCGAGTTCCTGCTCTTTGCTGCTGCTTGCCAATGTCTGCCACCTCCTCGGCTATTTCCCGCAATTCAAAAACGGACAGAGATAGAAAGAAATCTATCCCGGTCCGTAATGTCATTGATAACTGTATTGCGAGTTTCCGGAGGTTTGCACCGTCAGTTGGACTTATTCCGCTCCGTAGAAAAAAGCTGTCACACGGTTCTTGACCTTGACTGCTTCCTTCGGGTGTAATCCCTTGAAAAATTCCACCGGAAGTTTGGTTGCCTTGGCAGCGATGATGCACGCATACTCCAAGGACATTTCCGGGAGGAATGTGAATGATCCGGTTCTGTCCAGAATCTTATTTGCTGCGATCATGTCCGCTGCTGTCAGATTGTCCAGTCCGCTCAGATCGATTTTGTCATAGGTTTCGCCCTCGAATGTGTACGGCTTATTAAAAACTACCGTATACTCGTTCTCGATCACTTCTCCGTCTTTGTCCAATACCTCTACTGCTACCTCTGTTTTCTTTGTCTCTTTTTCCATCTTGCTCGTCCTCCTTGATTAACACTGCTTTCTGATTTTTGCCAGTAAATCCACACCATTGACCTTGTAAACGTTGTTGATCTTGTCAAGTTCGATTCTCTGCTTTCCGTCCAACTCAATCATGATATATGTGATCTCCACTGTCACTGCTGCGTCCATCGCTCCGCCCTGCTTCACGGTGCCGCCTGTGAGTTTCTTCTGTCGTCCACGTACAACTACTCTCATTCCCTTATAGTCAATACCGCCTGTGCTCTTGACTGTGAACTGCTCACTGGCTCTGAGTGTCAGATTCAGCGAAGTTGCCGGGGACATGAGTTTGAATGCGTCCTCATCGAGGATGCGGAACGGAATCTCCAGTTCCATGCTTCCGAACTGTCCGATGATTACTTCCTCGATTTCTCCAAGGATACCGGGACCGCTCAGTGTCTCGGTCATTCCCTCGAAGTCCGGCAGGGAGATTTCCCCTGTCAGACCCACGAGTGCTGTTCCGTTGTTGTAAAGGTTGAAGTTATTAATAACTCCGGGAATACCTAATGCGCCCATTCTTATTCACCTCCGTTTAATGCTGCGGATAACATATCCGGGTCAAATTCCAAAATGTTGAGGATATCCTCTGCAGGTACATACGGTGCGAGGTACTGGTGGAACTGGATCTTGCCGTTGAGGATGTCCGTTACCGGGTTTTCGTCCTCGCTGAATTCAATTCTCGCCCCTGCACACTTGCCCTGTGATACATAGGAGTTTCCTCTGATGTTCTCGCTGTCTACGATGGACTCGATGAGACGGTAGTTGCCCGGTTCATCGACCTTCTGCTTGTAGGTCAGAATGAAGCTGTTGCCCCACCATGAGAAAAATCTACGGCAGCAGAACCATCTGTCTTTCGGGTCTGTATTCGCCGGATAGCACGCTGTGTTGTTGCCCCATGACTTCCATCCGGAATCATTGATTGCGGTAATGATTCCCTGTCCGTTTAAGAGGTTCGCCTGCGGCTGATCCAGTGTTACCTCTGTTCCATCTTCCAGACAGAGACCAGTAATTCCGATCAGCTTATTGGAAGGGGAGAGGTTCGGCACATCATCGTTGCTTGCGTCTGTGTACGCTGTCAATGCTCCGAAGATAGCGGAATATGCATACTGCTTCGTTCCGACCTTTACCTGCGGCCAGAGAAGTGCTGCGTGCTTGTTGGTGTATCCGTTCTTATTCTTCCAGTCATTGCAGTCTGTGTACTTGGTTGCTTCTGCGGTGTCGATATCGAGGATGCATTCGCAAGTGAATACTCCGTTGATTTCCTCGCACTTTGCTGCAAGGGCGATACCTACATTCGGCTTCTGCGTCCATCCTGGTGCTAAGAGCAGACCCGGTGTCATGCTGAATTTCGGATAGATGTGGCGGATTAACTCCATACCAGTCTCTGCTCCGGTGCTTGCATTGTATCCACCGATGATGTCGCTCTCTGTTACGGCAGTCGGGTCGATGCTTGTGCTATTGACTGTGAGGGTCTTGGCTGATGCACCCTTGCCTCCTGCGGTTAATGTGATCACAAGGTATCCGTCATCATCGAATGTCGTGATGTAGTCCGTTCCGGCTGTGAGTGTGGCTTCGTTTGCCTTTACCTCTACGGTATCTGCGAGGATGCCTGCCACCTTTACTGTTGCCTGCATCTTCTCCACATTCACGGTCTGTTCCTCGTTTGCTTTCTTGTGTTTCTTCGGGTCGAGCACATTGATTAAGATAATCGGTGCGACATTGAGAACACGGAAGCAAGCGTCCATGCTCTGGCAGAGCGTGTAATTCTTGAAATCGTCACTGTATCCAACCTGCTCCACGGCTTCACTGAAACTGTAGGCGATCATCGGTACATTGGTTGCCTTGTACGGGTCGGCTGCGAGATTCACAGGTGCTGTTCCGATGATTACCTGCAGTCCGGCTGTTCCTGTAACGGGTGCGACCAGGCTCGTTGCCTGCTCTTTTACCCTTACTCCATGATTGTAAGCCATTGCTTTTCTCTCCTTCCTTAAGCCTTATACTCGGCTGCTTTTTTATAAAATACATAAGCGGCACCGCTCTGTGATGCGATGTCTGCGTTCACGGCCGCCAGATTGCTGATCGGCACGACCAGATTGTAAATCGCAGGTTCTTTCTCCATTGCGGTTTTCAATCCGTCCGGCAGTCCGTTGTTGAAGAACTGATTGTGTGTTGCCACTCCCAGAATTGTCGGGCCGGCATACACCATCGTTTCCTGTGTCTTGGCTACCGTCTTTGCTTCCTGCTTGGCTTCCGCCTGCACTGCTTTTGTCTTTGCTTCGCTCATGCGAATCTATCCTCCTTCCTTATTGCTGCTGTTGCAAATGTCATGCTCGCTGCTCCGAAGAAGTAAGGGAATGATTCTTCGTCCTGCAGTGCCCAGTCGAATGGGTGCTGCTCATCATTCATAAAATAGAATTGCTTTGCGAGCATTGGTTCTTTCATGAACCGTTCCTGTATCTTCTGGATGATTCCAAGGACACCCTTGTGTCCGTTGTTTCCTGCGTCATCGTCAAAATATCCGATCAGCAGTGTGACGAACACTTCCTGCGGTTCTACACCGCCCTTGGCTTGCCCTGTTTCCACTCGGACGATCACATACGGAATCGGGTCCGGTGCATCTTCGTCCTGTCTGATGGGGAGGTTCTGCTCATAGACATTCATCTTGATGTACTCCCCTGCGGAATCCTTGAAGAGGTCATCCCTAAAAATAACCCCTATTTCCTTTACAAGTTCTTCCTGTAAAATCTGCGCCGTCATTTACTTGCCTCCCAGTATTTTGTCGATCTGCTTCTGGATGTTCTTCTGCAGGTTCTTTTCTATGTTAGGCTTTACGATGCCATATACCTTGGCTTCGTTTCCTACCATGGTAGGAATGGACGGACTGAGTAATTTCTTAAGTGGCAGCCTTGATGTTCCTTTTCTCTGAACTACAGAAACATGACCACTTCCGAATTTGGTAATAAAAGCCTTGAGGTTACCCTTTTGCAGACTTTTCAGTCCACTTGCTTTCAGTACCTTACCTCTGGCCGCATCTGTTGAAGTATTGTCTTTGTACTTGAAGTCCGCCAACTCATTCACTGCCCCTGTAATTTTCAGAGTGGCTGTCGGATTGGATGCCGTTGCGTTCTTCTGGGCGATAGCTTTCTTAAACCTTGGACTCTTTACCGCATAGGTTTCCTTGGCTTTGTCAGCCAGATCCTTTTTGGCATCTCTGGCGGTAGCATTCACGGCATTCTTCAATGCCTGCGGTGCTTTCGCTTTCATGTCCTTCAGTTTCAGTTCTATCCTCTGGAGTTGAGTCTGGTCGACTTCAAACTCTATCATTCCGCTCTGCAATCCCATTACTTCGTCCTGTTAGCCTCCATGGTTATTGTGTATACTCCGCCCTCGTCTGTGGAATCGGTTACCATGTACCTCTTTCCATCAAAGACAATCTGCCGACCGATGGCAGGCAGTGATCCGAAGTCATCCGCCTTGACATAGATTAGTTTCTGCTTCACATACACACCGTCCATGTTGGATTTCATCTTCTTTTCTCTTTCGATGATTTCATTGTCATCTACGAGAACCGGGATTTCTTTTCCGTCCACGGTGTGCATATCTGCGAATTCATCCACATTCATGAAGGTGTTATTCACATCGTCCTTCATGACTTCTTTGAATGATTTTCTAACCATTCTTTTTCGCCCCTTTACTTCGGGTCGGTGTCTTTGGCACTCTGCCGACTACATTCTCCGAGGTTTCTCCGTTCTTGGATTCCCCTGCCAGTCCTGCTGTGGCGGTGGCAGGAGTCGCTTTCGCTTTCTCCTGCTTGCCTTCGCTCCACACGGCTGTTCCTGCGTCAAGCCATGCCTGCACCATTGATTCATCGTCTGCCGGGAGGCTGTCTCCGACTTCATACTGGTGTGATCTGTAAAGGATAGGGTATGTTGCTACCAGTTCCATGGCTGCACCTCCTTATCCAATTTTTACAAGTACCTTTGCGTCTCCTGCGGCCGCTGCCTTGGCTGCGAAACCTGCAGGTGTGTATGCGACCTTGCTTTCGCTAGTCTCTCCGTTGTTCGCTGCGTCTGTGATGCCTGTCTTGTCGAAATAAACAGGCTGTCCGAATGCGATCTCGTTCGTTCCAGTCTTATCGAACTCAAAAACACCGCACACATGAAGGTCGCCTTCTGCTCCGGGTGCGATGTCAGTTCCTGCGATACCCACTCTGCCAGTAAGTTCTACGACTGTATTGGCTTCGATGGTGGATGATCCAGTATTTTTATAATCGAGGGTTTCCCCTCTCTGCCAGTAACTTGCTTTGCTCATGGCTGCATCCTCCTTCTGTTATGCTAACTCAATCGGGTTCTTTACTTCGATACCAGGGTTCTTGATTGCTCCACGGTAATCCATGACGCTGATACCCCAGTCGAGGTAGATATCCCATACGAATCCCAATGTGCCCGGAGTCTCCATTCTTCTGATTGTCGGGATCTCCTGTCCGTTCAGATAGTCAACCTCGATGAAGTCTGTGTCGTCCTTTGCTCCAAGTAACCACCAAGGCATTACATTTCCAAAACCACCGCAGAGTGCGTTGATTGTAGGATCTTCCACTACCGTGATGCTGTCCTTGTATCTGTAGAGCGGGTTCACTGCCTGTGTGTTGCCGGATGTGCTGATTGTCGGGCTGTAGAACAGCGTGTACATATCGAACATATATCCGCTCGGCACGATAATGATTGCAGGTCTGATGATAGTTGCTTCTCCGAACTGGTCTGTCTGGTTCTGGAGTGCGAGGATCATTCCCTGCACGGCTTCCTTCGTGATTCCTGTACCCTTTGCCAGTAAGTTGGAGTGTGCGCTGCTGAATAATGCAGTACCGTCATAAATCGCCGGGTTGTTTACGAGGATCTGGTAACACTGCTTATTCTGGGTCTTTCTTGCGCTCGCTGCGTACTTGGCAGGAATTCTGGTTACAAGATCGATATCATCGTTGATGAATGCCTGTCTTGTAAGCGTGAACTGGCGGCCGTATGTTTTCAGCTTTCTGGTCGGGAGTTTCTCATCTCCGAACACATCATGCTTTAACTCTCCACCCTCCGGCACTTCGAGGAACTCGCCTACCGGTCCTGCTAAGTAGTTGTTGTCGTGGGTCTTGAAGTCCTTAAGAGTTCCCTTCTTTGTCCACTGGTCGAATGTTACGGCTACAGTCTTGTGTCCTTCCACATATGCCTTGTTGATGGCATTGTCGAGGATAGCAGGGAACGCTGCTGTCGGATTGTAGAACTGTCTCTGTAACATACCGTAGAGTTCATCAGAGGATCTTCTGTTGAGTCCGGACTGTCCTTCATTGGTCAGACACTCAATGGCTAAGTCACGGAGCGTCATTCCCATCATCTGTCTTGCACCGTCTGCCGGGTTCTGGAGTTCCATCCCGCTTCTCATCACGATAGCGTCTGCTGCTGCCGCTCTGAACTTGTCCTCGGCACTTTCTGTGATACTCACTCTACCGTTTGCCGGAATCGGTGCACCGTGCTGTCTTACGTGCTCCAGTGCTGCTTCTCTTACGGAGTCCAGTGTCGCACCGCTCTCGATATAGCTTCTGGCTTCCATTCCGAACTCTCCGCAGAGTTCTGTGATGGAGCGGATTCTGGCTCTTTCTTCCTGGATTGCTCTCTGGGTGTCTGCTTCCGGGTTTGCCGGATTCTGCGGAGGTGCGTTTGCAGGCGGATTCATACCTCTCTGCTGCTGTTCCTCTGCTTCAATCTCTCCGTTCAGTCTCTCGATTTCTCTCTGAAGGGAGTCGAACTCTGTCTGCTCCTCCGCAGTAAGATCTCTGCCTGCTTCTTTGGCGGCATTTACGATTTCCTGCTGACGGAGCATTTTCTGCTGTCTCTGCTGCTTTTTGTTCATCGTCTGTTACCTCCTTGGTTGATGATATTTTTATTTATTTGAAGTTGCCTTTCGAACCAGTCTGTAGAGCGGCTCTGCATTCCCTGCTCGGTTTCTTCCTCCAGTTCCCTGCCTACACCGACCGTTGGGTCCGCAGGCACGCTCACGATACTAATTTCGTAAGGTGTCCACTTTCTTGCGATGTCTGCCGGTCCTGTGAACCTGCCATCTGCTGACTGTTTGTTTGGCATTACTTCCTCCCATGAGTCTATCTGATAGCCTACGGACGTTGTTTTCAGCGTTCCGCTTTTGACTTTCTGATAGATGAGGTCTGCATCTTCATCGCTGTCGAATTCAACCTCTGCCATTCCACGCAAGTCCTCAATCCATGCCCGGTTTACTTTTCCAATGACACGGTTGCGGTCGTGGTTAAAGAGCAGCACACCAATTTCATTTAATCGTGTAAGGTCTACTGCTCCATCTGAGTGGTCGAGGATTTCTGTTCCCCACCATCTCTCGTATGGTTCTTCAGAGGAAAAGGAAAGAATGAACTTTCGCTCATTCCCCTCTCCTTCCATGGCTCTGATAGAATTAACTGTCAGTTCCCTAGTCGTCTGTTTTTCCTTCTTCCTCTGCTCCATCGCCTTCTTCTGATTCCTGCCCTGTTTCTTCTCCGGTTTGGTTTCCGTCTGTCTGCTGAGGATTGTCGGCAGGTGTTTCCTCATCCTCGTAGAGTTCTGCTGCTGTCTGGTCAAAAATCACACCTCCTAAATCGATACCCTTATCCTTTGCGTATTCGAGTACCTCTGCCATTTCATCTATCTGCTCTTTCCAGTCACGACCCTGTTCTGCGGCAATCTGCTTGAAGGTCTTTTGTCCTGTGTTCAGAGCAATCTTGTTTGCGTTTGCTTCCTTCTGAGGGTCAATCCATTTCTTCGGTGCTGTGATCCATGCGTGCTCGAAGTATTTATCCTTGTTATCCCAGAAGTCCTTTGCGTCCAGTTCCCCTGCGAGCCACAGCGAAATAATAAAAGTTTCATATATTTCGTCCATGACTTCCATCAGCATCTCTTTTTCCTCTGCGTAGGTCATGTCATCTTCGATGATGCCCTGTCTGGTTGAGGAGTAATTGCTCTCTGACATATCACGGCTTGTGGCTTCGTAACTGATGCCCTGTCCTGCTCCGACAAGTCTCTGCTGCAGCTTGATGTAACTCGCCGCATCCGTTGCCTGTCCGGTCGGGTTTACGACCTGTATCTCATCTCCGGCATTCAGTTCCTTTATCATGCCGGGTGCGATGGATTTGCCCTGGTAGTCCTGGTGCGGTCCCGGTACGCTGCCGTTCTGACGACCGATTCCGGTTGTCGGTAACTGCTTTTTGATGAATACTGAAAGACAGGCCGCTATTCGCTCTTTGACCGATACGGCTATCATGAATTCGTTAGCGTCTCGGATTCTTGTGATTGTCGGACTCATATCGGACATCTCACGCACCTGCGATGGGCGGTGTTTTGTGTATAAAAAAATGACATCTTTCGCATCCACATATACGGGATTTGAGAGTGCCATTCCGTCCACGGAATACTGTCTGATCCAGTACCCCATCGGCTTGTTATACTCATTCATTTCAATACCACCGACTACCTTGTTCCCCTTTTTCTTCGGGAGCATCTGCGAGTTGTCCAGTTCGTCCACCTCGAATGTCTGAAGTTTGAATGGGAGGTATCCGTCCTTGGTGTATCTCTTTATGATAAGGATTCCGCCATCAACCTTCTTTCGCTTCACGCACATTCTCATCATCTGCGTGAAGGACTGCGTTCCGGTCACATCGCAGTTCTGTTTCTTGCACCATTTCTTCCAGGCGGTCTGGATAATCTCGTTGGTCTTGTCGCTGCCTGTCTTTGCCTGCAGTGCGTAACCGCCGCCAATGACATTTCGCTTGTATGCCCCGATGACTGAATTCATCATGTCGGAGTTTCGCTCCAAGTCTCTGGCTCTGGCTCTGACATTGTCACGGCTGTACCGGTCCGTAAATTCTGCCGACTGGTTGAGTACCCTCCAGTTTGCATTGCCCCTGTCATAGTTGCCTGCATCGTAGTTCCTCATCTCAGTCAGACTCTGCCGCCATGCTTCCCTGCGTGCTCCCCACTCCGGGGATATAAAACCTATAATTCCATCTAACCAGTTCATGTTCTACCTCCCATCAAATACTGCGACATAGGTATCATCCAGTAAACTGGTTGAACCCTCTGCTGCAATCTGCGCTGTGAGGTCGTTCCTTAACTTGTAGAGCAGACTAAGGTCGGCACGGGTGAGCTGTCTCGTACCAATCTTGTAAGACTGGCCGCCTACGAGCACTGCGTAAATGGCATTATTTACTTCGGTCAGCATTTCCGAACTCATCCCTTCCTTCTGGTATTCTGTGACCTCGTATCTACGATACGGATTTCTTGCCACGCTTTTTCTTTTCCATTTCTTCCGGTGTGCAGCCTGCCACCACAAAGCTGTTTAATAACCGGATGATTTCTGCGTTCAGATCCTTTTCTATCGAGCGAATCTCCATCGGGTCGCAGTGACCGCTGATTCTGCCGGATAGTCGGCTCGGCAGGGATAATGCAAACTTTTTGAATGAAACAAAAAATCGGCTATAGTCCATCTTCACTTCCTCGATGTCGATGTACTTACCCGATGCGATTTCTGTCTTTAATCTATGCATTTCTCCCTGGGATTCCTTGAGGGCGATCTCTGCCTGCAGTTTCTGTTCCCTCAGTTCGGCTTCCTTTTCGGACTTGCTTTTTCCGTATGCCTTGTCTGAAAGGTATTTGACATACCTCTGAATGGTAGGTGCTAATTCATACCGATTCCCCTCTTTGGTCTTGGTTGTTGATATGATGCCCTCTTGAGTAAGCTGCTGCACCCTTCGCACCGTTACTCCGAACAGAGAAGCGATGACCTCTACACGGTAGAAGCCGCCCTGCTGTTCCTCTGCCATTCTACTTTACATCCTCTGCCGGGATTCGGACTGCCTGCTGCCCGGTGTAATCTTCCCACCGTTTCACGATCACATCACAGAATCTCTCATCCAGTTCCATGATGAATGCCGTCCTTCCCAGTTGCTCTGCGGCCATGAGGGTGCTGCCGCTTCCACCGAACAGATCCAGTACATTCCATCCGGACTTACTGGAATTGGTTATGAATTTTCCGACCAGTGCGATTGGCTTCATGGTCGGGTGTATGTCATTCCTTGTCGGTTTGTTCTCGTAAATAACAGAGGTCTGATCTCTGTTTTTCCTGCGGAGTTCTTCCAGATATGCCACAAGTTCGTTTTTCTTCATGGCACTGAAATCTATATCATCTTCCAGAATGACGGTATCCTGTGTCCTGTCATTGATGAAGTAATGCGCCGCACCCTCTTTCCATCCATACAGACACGGTTCGTGTCTCCACTGGTAGTCCTGTCTGCCGAGGACGAATGCGTTCTTTTCCCAGATTAAGCACTGGGCGAGTTTCAGTCCTGCGTCAAGGAATGCCTGTCTGAATATGTGCCCGGTACTCTCTGCGTGGAATACATAGATTGCTGCCCCGGCTCTCATAAATTCATAGGCACTCTGATAGGTTGCCAGTAAGAACGAATAGAAACTCTGGTTGTCCATATTATCGTTCTTGATGTGATTGATGTTGCGGTGTCCTTTGGCAGGGAGGTACTCATCGAGCATCTCTGCCTTGTCTCCGTAGTTGACATTGTATGGCGGATCAGTGACGACAAGGTCTGCGATTTCTCCATTCATCAGAACCGCCATGTCATCCTGCGATGTACTGTCTCCGCACATGAGCCTGTGTCTGCCCAGTAGCCACACATCTCCGAGTTTGGTTACTGGTTCGGCTTCTGCCTGCTCCAGTGCTTCGTCCTCATTGAAGTCATCGTCCACTGCTTCCGGCTCGATAGCGAGTTTGTCCACCAGTTCCGTGAGGTCGTTCTGCTCGAAGCCTGTCAGTGATATGTCGTAATCTCCGAGGTCGAGGTCAAGCAGGAGGTCTTTCAACTTCACTTCATCCCATTCGCCTGTAATCTTATTCAGTGCGATGTTCAGAGCCTTCTCTCTCTGCTTGTCCAGAGCCACCACGACCACGTCCACTTCCTGGTATCCGAGGTCTTTGAGGACGGTTGCCCTCTGATGGCCGCCTATGATAGTTCCATCCTCGTTTATGATGATGGGGTCAACGTATCCGAATTCTTCAATGCTCCGCCTTATTTTCTGGTATTCCGCATCGTCCGGGGTCAGTGCTTTTCTTGGATTGTATTCTGCTGCCTTTAAGTCAGCCAGTTTCCTGCGTTCAGTTCTCAGTTTCTGGTCCATTTCCAAGCCTCCTTCCCGCTTTGCGTAACGAAATGGTTAAAAATTTTTTTATTTTATCGGCAAAAAAGCCGCGCCTTCCTCGCCCCGCATTGCATTTTGGGTCTGGGTAGTACCTACGGCGATGCCGTGCCCCGCCTGCACGCAAAAGAGGACACAGCGCAGGCTCTGATGCCTTGTGCCATGTCCTCTCTGAGGGGAGCAAGTGGAGTGGTTGGGTGCGACCGTGTGGTCTGTCCCCTTGTGCTCCACGCTACTACTATAGCACACCTCGATGTACTCTTGTGTACTCTCTTGTGCTTTCTTCTGTGTGCTGTGCTTCTGTGTGGTGCTGTGCCCCCTGTCCTGTGGTGCGCCCTGTGCCTTACCTGCCCTGCCTGTGGTGTGTCTGCGTGGTGCTGTGTCTGTGGTGTGTGGGTGCGTCATGCCCCCTGCTCTCCCTGCCCCTGTGGGTGTGTGCTACGGTGTACCCCTGTACCCCTGTGCTTTTCCTGTCTTTTTTCTAGGCATAATACCTGCCCCATATATGGGGGTTCTATATGCGGGCCTTATACGCTCCCTATATACGTGCCCTATTTTTTTAAGGCTTGCTATTTATGATCCGTTCTGTACACACAGTAAAAGCCGGCCCTTGGATTCCGAATGTGGATTTCCAAAAGTCGGCTTGAATTTTCGATGTTCTGTTTTTTCTTTTGTGGAATTTTCCCGGTAAAATTTCCAGCTTGATATTTCGTGATTATTTCTACTGATTTTTTCTACGTTCTATACTGCGTGGATCTGAAAAAGTCGCCAAAATATACCCGATGATTTCATTCTGGACATGGTTCGTAAATACAAAATATCCACGATGAAATTCCAATAGTCCTTCTCTGGATAATTCGCTTTTAATCTTCTGGGTTATCTTTTCCCATGATCCATCTTCGATGTCTCTCTCTTTATCGTAGTATCCGCCATACATTGCGCTTTCAAAATAGGCGAAGGCTTCATCGCTCAGTCCTGCCAGTTTTCCTGCAAATCCTCGTTTCTGAATGTCTTTGTACATTCCGTACTCCAATGCCAGTTTGTACATATGCACGCATGGCAGCTTGTTTTTCTTATAATCTTCGCAGTCGCATCCTGCCATGGTACAATGATGCACTTCCTTGGTATGTTTGTCTGTCATCGTTCCTTTGAATTTTAGGAAGCCTTTTTCTATCTTGACCTCTCCGATTCTGTCTCCGATGACTGCGTGTTTTAATACCGCCAATTGCGGCCCGTTTTTTGTATCTGTGTAATCCTTCAATCCCATATTGCTCCTCCTTTTAAGGGGTAGAATTTATCATCTGACAATAAGCTATTTTGTCAGTACAATTCTACCCCCCCTACTCCGAAGTCAAGCAATTTCAAGGCTTTGAGGGTTCTTGGGAGGAGGCGAATTCCTGTAAAATTGACTGTACTTTTTTGTATGTAAGCAGCTTGTCAATTCCTGCGTTGTAGTATTTGTTGCAAGGGGTCCTTGTCATGTTTGCTTCCTTGCACACCTGCTTCCAACTCAAACAGTCAATGTGTCTGTATTCCAGTATGCTTCGTTCCGTGGAGTCCGTTGGTAAAAAATCCATGATCTTCATCACATTCAGCATGGTCTTTGCCATCTCTGCTTTCTGTGATTCGATTCTATCCTCGATCTCCATTGCACGGATGACCTGCGTTGCCGGTCCGTCTCCTACGCTGTTGGTCTGGCTGCGTGGCACTGGGGAGTATTGCATCCCCTTTGTGCCGAGCATATTTTCTCTGAAAGTACGAAGTCTGGCTTCCAACTGCTTCTTTTTCATCTTGGCATAATAATATTGTCCGAGGTACTGTTTGAGAAGCAGTTTTTGTTCTTCTACCTCATTTGCCATGCTGTCTGGTGTCATAGTTTTCCTTCTTTCTAATCCCTGGGTTTGTCCTCCGCAAGGAAGTATGCTTTTCCGCCGAGTATCCTTACCTGCTTAAGTACCCGGTCTTTGTTCTCCCAGTCTCGTATCTCTACTCCACGCTCCTGCAGGATGTTTATCTGCATTTCAATGGACGAGAGCATTGCCGACACCGGAAGTTGTCTCATTACCTGCGTTGCGTCCGCCAGACTGGAATTCATCCCGAATGGCTTACGCTTTGGTTTACCTTTTGCCATTGTTTCCACCTCTTTTCCACCAGACTCCCCTTTTCATGCATTCACATCTCACGATGTAATACCAGAGGAAAAATCCGATGATTGTGTCCTCGTTACTCGGTCTGGTTGCTCCATAGAACCACAGTTCTAATCCTTGCCATAGCATACCGATCAGCAGCCACTTGAATGTTGCTTTCATGAGTGCGTACTCACGGATTTCGTTCTCGTTCATTTCTTGCCACCTGCCATTTCATGGATTATTGTGCGGACGACATGACCGATTACCTTCGGCTCATCCCAGTCGTCCGGTGCGCTTAATACGCACCCGCATATCTTATGCTCCCCGAACTTCTCCACATTGAATGGGCAACCATCGCATGAGGCGTGTGTATATTCATGATCCGTTCCCTTGCCTTCGATTACCTCATGCGTGTACTTCCTGCAGATGGCCGCTGCTTCTGTCATAAACTTTGCCCAGTAGAATGCCCACTTTGCATTGATTGCCTTTTTGAATATCTTACTCTGCCTGCTGATTTTCTTTTTCAGTCTCATCCTCTGCCTCCTTTAATTTCTGCCCACACCACGGACAGTGCGGATATAATTCCCTGTCTTTTCTGTATGGATTGATTTTTCTGTATGGATTGATAACGGCTGCGTTTTCGCAGTTTGGGCATACCATCACAATATCTCCGAATGCTGCTTTCTGTATGAGTGGTTTCGGGATGTCTTTCTCGCTGATCGTTCTGTAGCATCTCAGCCTTCTCTTGATGATATTATGATTAAATTCCACACCGCAGCCATTGCCATCCCCGTACCATACTCCGTGCAAGAACGGAATTCCTGCCCATTGCCCGATTTTGTCGCACATCACAATTCCGTATGCTTCCTCATCCGGACACCACACTGGCTGTCCTGCCATCTGTCGCAGTTCCTCGGTTGTTAATGGTTTTTCTCCCATTGCTACGCTCCCTTCTGAAGTTCCATGATCTTCGTTGCTAGTGACATTGGTTTATGGTCTTTCTTTGGATACTGCTGATATGTGGCATTGCATACGCTACTTTTCACATATTCTCTGTAGCATTTGTTCGCCAGTTCTACCGGAATATCCTTGTGTTTTCCGGTTATCGTCAATTTGCTTTTATCATCGTATTCTATGAAAATCTTCCACATGGTTTGCCTACCTCTTGCTTTCAAAATCTGGACATTCTTCTCCATCATCGTACTCCGTATCACATCCGTATGCGTCTGCCATGAAGTTATCGCAGTGCCATCCGCTCAGATGTCCTGTTTCCCATGATGGTCTGTGGTGCAGGCAGTTTCCGCAGCAACACTTTTCATCATCGTTCATCTTCCGCTCACTCCCTTCTTTAAAGCGCACATGGTGCAGAGTCCTTTTGCTCCCTGCGCCTTGGCTACTTCTGCCAGTGGCAGTTCCCAACACTGTGCACCGCACTCCGGGCACTTGGTCAGCTTCCAGTCCTTGCGTCCTGTCGGCACATTTACCTTCAGCGGCATACAGTAATATCCGCCACGGTCAGTTGCTTTTCTCGGTTCGATTGCTACTCTCATTCTGTTTGCTCCCTTGCTATTTCTGTGTCAGTTCCGGCAGCAGGATTTCTGCTACTTCCTTTTCCGAAGTGACTACCCATGCTCTGCCACCTGCTCTGCGGATCTGTTTTATCGTCTGCTCCTGTATTTTGCTTAGTACCCCAATGAATGGCCGCTTGACCTCAAATCCGTAATACCTGCCATTGATGATGCAGGTAATGTCCGGGATTCCCTGTCTGGAGTACGGGCCGGCTGCTTCTTTCCATGCGATGGCATTTGGTGCGTTGTCTTTTATCCAGTCAAGGATTTTCTTCTGGAAGTAGCTTTCCTTCGGCATCTTCTCCCGGATGAATTTGTCGGCCGCTTCTCTGGTGTTTATACCCTTGTTATGCTTTATGGTGTAGTCTTGCAGTTCCTCGTAGGTTCTGAAGGAGGTATAATCCAGTTTTCCGCCACGCATTACATGGCGGATTGCTTCCTCTGCTGTTGGGTCTGGATACCCTTCTGCGTTCTTTGCTGTCATCGTCTGCCTCCTTAAAATCTGGCGGACACTCTCCCTGTGATGTGGAGTTTTCCGTTTTTCTCTACTGCATTGAAGTATCGGTGTCCTTTTAGCACCTCTGCCGCCAGTTCGTCTGTGAGTGTGACGATTCTGCGGTAATTGCCGCCCTTGGTTGTGATAAGTGCTCTTTCTTTATTCCACACTGGCTGATTGTTTTCTCCCATGACGACTTTCTCTACTCCATCTTCCACTACCAGTTTCGGTACTGCTTCAATCTTGATGATCATGTCTCTCCATCTCCTTTTCGATTTCTTCTTTATGTTCCTCGTAAACCCTGCACTCAGTACAGGGTTTTTCCGGCTCTACGCATTTGTCCGAAAGAATGATACAAAACCACGGCAGGCTTCCTTTGCGCTGCTTCTTGGCTCTGGCTCGCTCTCTCATCTGGGACAGCAGTTCCATCATGCTCATACTGGTGTCGCCTCCTCAAATACCGGGGCGGTTGCCTCCTGCATGGTCGGCTGATCTGCGTATTCCGCTGATCCGTTGTCTGCGTATGCCAGCTTGTTCCCCTCATTGTTTTCCATGAAGTGACTTGCCTGTGTGTCTGCGGAATGCAGTGCCCAGATCATCGGGTATCTGTCGATTGCATTGTTGAATGATAAGGTGTCGGCTTCGGTGTATCCCATGTGCCATCTGATTGCATATCTTTCTACTGGCTGAAGCTTCATATATTCCTCGATCATCATTACAGACTTTTCTCCGTGACCGTATGGAATCTTGTCGTCTACTGCGAATGCTTCGTACTGCTCCCACTTTCCATTGACCTTGCGGTTTCTGATTTCCGTTGTGTAGAAGTAGGTCTTGCAGATGTCATGGAGCAGTGCCATGATGATCACATTTTCCTCTGTCACTCTGGCTGCCGGAACTCCTGCGACCTCGTATGAGTATGTGCCGTCATCGTTCTTTGTGAGGTTCGCCCTCAGTGCATCCAGTACATTGAGTGAGTGCTGTAGCAGTCCGCCTGTCACTGAAAGGTGGAATCTGGTACTTGCAGGTGCTGCGTACATATCACTCTTTCTGATAAATGCCATCAGCTTGTCCACTCCGTCTCTTGTTACCTTTGCCATCTCTGCTTCAAATCTGTTGATGTTTACCTGTCTGTTATCCATTGTCTTGCTCCTCCTGTTCTACTGTATCTGGTCCTTCGCCATATTCTTTGGCACATCTTTTACTGTCTGGGTGTAAAAACATACACGCTCCCTCTGTTATTTCACACTCCCATCCGTGGTACTCATCCGTTGGTATCGCTGCTTTGCATCCCATCTGCTTCCTCCTTATTTCTTAATCCCTCAGCCAGAATGTGGCACGCTCCGGCTGTGATGATCATTCTCTGTTCTGATTCCCACTCTGGTTTCTTCTCCCAGATGTTCTGTTCCTGGTCTACAAGGAACTCTTTTGTCAGATCGTTATAAATCTTCGGTGGCGGTCCGTCCTCATCGAAGCACTCCGGTGCTGCGTATAAGCAACAGTGTTGTTGCCAGTAAGGTATCCACAGATTCCAGACTGCTATTCTGATTTCTTCCACCACCTGTAGGAATTTCTCGACACTGTATTCCTTGTAGAGTGTCCTGCCGAGTTCCTTGCCTGTTCCGGCTCTCCGTTTTTCCTCAAGCATTTCCTGTATCTGCTTTATGAGAACCTGTCCGGCATCATCGTTTTTTATAACGATGTCCTGTCTGATTCTCCTGCCGGAGATCTGATCCGCTACTTCCTTGATGCTATCCTTTAGTTCCCGGTACGGTTTCTTGTACTTGGTCTTTAGGAGTTCCTCTGGCACATTCTCGTCATTCTTTTTCAGTGTCTCCAGTAGCGATTTCAGCTTTTCTTCATCCTTTTGGATGCTTTCATCTTCCATTCGCACCACCCTTTCTGTCTCCGAACACCTAATGCTCCATTTTTCTACCGCACACCTACGTGTTCATTTAGGTGTGCGGTGTGAAACCCTTGATTTTACTGGCTTTATCGGGGTTACTAAACACCTAACACCTAATTTTTGAAATACACCATGTTTTTTTAGTGATTTCTGTGACTAACCCTTTATGCAGTCACACAATTTTCCGTAAATACAATAAAAATAGTGATTTAGGTGTTTTAGGTGTTTAGATGTTATTAAAAGCCTTGATTTTACTGGGTTTTTTACTAAACACCTAACCGAACACCTAACTAAACACCTAATTTTAGGTGTGCGGTTTTTTAAGGTTTTTTATAACTTTTTAGCGATTTTGGTCACATAATTTCCAGTCACGCAATTTTTTCTGCTCCATGGTTTTTGTGACTAAATCGCAAATTCTGTGACTAATTGAACGGAAGCTTATCTGCATCCTCATCGGGTATGGTCTGCCATCCGTCACCCATTCCCGGCAGATTCATCTGCTGCGGTTTCATCTGCTCTGCGATTTCTTCCTCCTCCAGTAATGGGTCCTTTTCCTCTGCGAGGTCGCCCAAGTGGAATTCCACAAATCTACAGTTTCGGTTGTTAAACCATTTTGTTACGGAGTTCTTGGTACTGCCGTCCTTAAGGACTGATACTCCGATCAGACCCTTATCTGCGAGGTATTTCAGTGTCTTTCTGGATGAGTACCCTGCTTTCGTGAGTGCCTGCGTCAGCATGGATGGGAAGATGTATGCGTTCTTGTTCTGGATCATGCCAAGGCACGTTCCGAAGGCTTTCTCCCCGAAGCTGTCCTTGTTTGACAGTATCCAGTCCACGATGTACTGCGTGGCATTCTCGTTTACATCTCCGGTGTCTGCGTTCATCTGCTCCTGCAGGATGTTCCTTGCCATCTCTTTGGCTCTTTCCCATGATTCCGGGTCGATTTGCAGGTTTTCCGTGTTTGTTTTGGCTGATTCCGTATCAAATTCTCCATTTTCGTACCGTTTCAGCCATTCTCCGTTATTAAATACCCATGTGTCGATGATTGCGTCTGCCAGTGCCACCGCTGCGATGCCCGCTATGTGTGATCCGCTCTTTCCTTTGCTGATCTGGTATACATACTGCATCATTTCATCGTATTTCTCCGTGATGCTTCTTTCGTCTGTGTGCAGGAGCATTCCGATGTAAGCCGGCCCTGCCCATCCGCAGTTCATTCCAGACTGCTGATGCATGACGGAGGCTTCCCTCTCATCGTCAAATGGTCCGCCGTATATTTCAAGCACACGGGTGCTTACACCTGTCTGCGATGTTTCTGTTGATAGTGGTTCTTCTCCGGTTGCCAGTGCCACGGTTCTCCATGTCTGTGTTGCCTGGATGCCACCGCTCTTTGCACCTCGTATCTTTCCTGTACCACTGGCGATCATGTACACGATTTTCTCCAGTGAGTTCTGGTTATTTCCTGCCAACTGTCGCTCATCAATTCCGAGCGGAAGGTCGCAGTAAAAGGATGCGGTTCTCTCCAAGCCTACCTGTGTTGCGTTAAAATTTACCATCAGTCTTTCCGGGTCGCCCCATACGGAGAGTGCTGCCTTAAGCGCTGCGGTCTTTCCGCCTTTTGAACCGCCCCAGTTGTACACGAAGAATATTCGCTGCTTTATGATCCGCAGGAGCGGTGCTGTGAAACTGGCCGCCAGTATGAACCGGAACTTGTCTCTGCTTCGGTGTGGCTTTATCATTTTGAGCCAGTCCGCCATTGTTCCGTTCTGGCAGTATGCCGCTGCCATGCCCCTCTGCGATGGGTCAATGTCCAGAACAATGTCCTTGTCATGCCCTGGCACGAACCGCTTTCCGGATTGCCATCCGAATGTACTTGTGGAGTCTGCTTTCTTTATGATGTCTATGTTCTCGGCTTCCAGTGCCGCCAAGAATTTTACGATGTGCTTTGCATTCTCCGATGTGACGGTGCATCCTAAGTCTGCCAGTGCTGTGATGGCTCTGGATGTGAAGATGGTGCTTCGTGGGTAGATTGCCTTGTGCCACTGCCCATCCCTCTTGAATGCTACCTCTATCTTTTCCTCTCCTGTTTCCATGCTCCGCAGTCGCTGCGTGATAATGATTGGGGTTCTGCATACCATGACTGGTGCATACTTCTTTTCATCGATCACGCTGATTCCCTTTTCTGAATAAATCCAACCTTCCGGCTGCCTTAAGTTCACAGGTGCTCCCTCGACCGCTTCCGGGATGTTATCTTCCTCGATGTCTATCTGCTCTGCGTTGCTGATTGCTTTTCGGATCTTCTCGGCCGCTTCCTCTTTGCCATACTTCATATAAACTTCCGATGGGTCCTTGCATCCGAGTGTCCGGCAGCTCCATTTGTATACTTCTCCTACGAACTTTCCTTCCCGAAGTGCCCTTGTGACTTTGGCGAGGAACGCTTCCCCGCCTTTGTCCGGTTCTACATGGATGTAAAGTTTCAAATCCTGCAGGACTCCTGCCCAGTCCGCCCGCATCATGGACGCTCCCGGTATTCCGAGTGTGCTGATTCCCATATACCACATGGACTGGGAATCGCTCTCGCCCTCGACCAGTGCTGCGTATCCGATATTCCTTATGGCTTCTATTTGCCACAATCCATACATACACAGCCTGTCTGTCTTTCCATATTCCCACCGGAACTGCTTTCCGCCGTATCTCTTGCGGTGCAGTGCCAGATTTTTTTCTGCGTCAAAGTATGGTATGTATAAATACTGGACTCCGTTTCGGTCTTTCTTTGTCTGCAGGCAGCATTGTTCTTTCAGCCAGTCCTCTGGGAGACGCTTCTCAAATGAATACTGGGACACGGTGTAGTGATCCAGTCCTGGTTTCTTCTCTTTTGGTTTCTCCTGCGGCTCATTCAATGCTCCATACTTTTCCAGTATCTGCTTATAGGCTTCCTTGGTATCCAGTCCATTCAGCTTTGCATAAAATGTGACGAAGTTTCCGCCCTCATCCTCTGCAAAACAGTGCCACTTTCCGGTCTTTAAGTCTACCGAGAATGAATTGGCACGGTCGTCATGGAACGGACACAGACCTGTGAGGTTGTCGCCTGTGATCTTGTGCTTTTTGATAACGGAGCAGTATTCAGTTTTATAATCTACCAGACGGTCTAAATCGACCTCCGCTGCCTGCTGCATATTATCGCTCCAATCTACTAAGTATTACCTGTTCCAGTCCAAGTCTTGTGAAATTGATTGACTTGCCCTGCATCATGAGTTTGTTCGTCATGTAGTCGATTTCCTCATTCATTCCCTCGCTGATCACATTGTCTACGGTCACTACGAGGAATTCTTTGCACTGCATCATCAGACGCTTGCCTGCTTCCATTCCGAAGTATCTCTCTCCGGCGATGGAGTCATCCATAAATCGTGGGAAGTAAAGGTGCGGTGCGATCGGTATCTTTCCTTCGCTGACTACCTTGCTTGCTGCCCACTTCGCCACTTTGATATTTTCTTCCAGTTCCTCTCTGGTACCTGACCTGTATCTGCTGCAGATATAGCACATCGGCATGAGTGCCGGATTTCTATTCTGTAACTCTCCCGGATAGCACTGTCCTGCGTACTTCCATGGCGAGTATCTGTTCTCTTTGTATATGGTGTCATAGATTGGCAGGTTGCCTACGATGTCTGCGACCTCGCTCATCTGGATCATAGTATCCGTCTGGTTGCCTGCGTTCTCCCTAAAGTTGTAAACCATAGCCGCTTCCACGATGTCTCCCGGCATTAAGCATTCATCATCGTATCTGCCGGTCCAGTTATCAAATAATATCTGCATACTGTGCCTCCTTTGGATAATGCCAGGAGCGTTTCCGCTCCCGGCTTAGTCTGCCTTAGTTGAACGGCAGGTTTGCGTCTCCGTCTACGCTCTGGAAGTCTGCTGCATCCACGGCAGCTCCGGTGTTGTAGTCTGCTTCGTCAATATCCGGGATATTGTCCGCCTGTGCCTTGATCATCTCTACCATTGCCTTTGTTTCGGCTCTCTGTTCGTCCGTCAGCTTACTCACAAATGCGAAGGCTGCTCTGGAGTATGTGATGCCGTCTGCTGACTTTTCCTTTTTCAGTGTGATCTTGGTTACGGCATCATAGCAGCGGAGTCCTTTGAGGAGGATTCGCTTGCCGATGTAATCTCTGATGTATTTCAGAGAGGTTGGCGGTAATGCGAGAATAATCGGCACAGGGTTGTTCTCCTGCAGGATGTAACATCTGTGGATGTTCTTGCAGGCTTTACCAGATCCGTTCTTTCCGCTTCCGAACTGGTTATGCGGACACTTGCTGCAGTCGTGGATTTCTCCAGTCTCACGCTCCACTCCCTGCTTTCCGTCATGGCTTGAGCAGTCCGGCTGAACATTTCCACCTGCGTATTCCTCTTTCCAGTATGCGTTTACCGGATGATGGTGGAGGATTACTCCTGTGAGTTCCGTGCTCATCACAGGCTCGTCCTCTGTCTCTCCCGGAAGTTCAAATGCCAGACCACCACCGCTCGGAATCTTTGCCCTCTCGAATGGGATACTTCCCAGTCCGTCCATTTCCTCTGCAATCGCCTCCGCCAGTTCTCCGGTCAGCGTGACCAGTTCAAACTTCTTATCTGTTGTTGCTACCTCATTCTTTGCCATGTCTTATTCCTCCATTTCCTCTACATCTTCTTTGTTATTGTCTGCTTCCTCGAAGCCATCATCCTCTGACGCTCCTGCTTCCTGCTCGTCCATGTATTCTTCCATCGGTGTCGGCTTTCCGCTCTCTCCGTAGTAGAGGTCGTCCATGATCCTCTGTGCCTGCGCTGCCAGTTTGATAGACTCCACTGCTACCTCGACCGCAGAATTGTAAAGACTGCCGATTACATTGAGGACATCGCCGTCTCCATTCGGCAGGAGTTTCAAGAGGTCGTCCATGTCTGTCTTGGTGGACTTCATCTTGCCCTGCAGGGACGCATATCCCTCCGCTGCGATGCCGTATCCCTCATGGCGGTTCTTTACCTTAGTCGGGTGCTGATACTCCATAATCTGCCCCAGTGCGAACTTGGCAGTCGCCTGCATATTCTCTTTAAGGTCACGGTCGCTTTCCAGTGTGATATCAATTTCCATCTGTTCGTAGTCCATCTTTATACCTCCTGTGCTTTCTTTGCTCTGTTCAGAGCCTTGGTGTTGGCTTTTCTCTTGGATACCTTAAGTTCCGAATAAACGGAGAGTACCTCTGCCATTTCTTCCGGCAGTTCTCCATCGTTCTCGGCCGCCAGATTGTTCATCGCAGAGTCGAGGGTTCGTGGATCTACTCTTTCCGTGATGAGGTGTCCGAATCCCTGCTCTCTCAAGACATCGAAGAATACCAGACCTTTTTCCATCAGCTTTTCTTCTGAAATCTTGGAGTATCTCGTTTTCTCCTGCAGGCTGTACTTGAAGCCATCCACCGTAGTATCCGGCTTTTCCTCGTCCACCATCTGCTGTGCGATTTCCTGTTCGAGGTTTTTGAGTTCCTCATTGTTTGCCTTGGTCTGCTCTGCTAATTCATCTTTCTTGTCGAGCAGTACCTTGAAGGCTCTGACCTTGTCGTCTAATGTTGTGACTGTTTCCATGTTGTTGCTCCTCCTTTGGTTTTATAATTCATTTCCCCACTGGTCCCAACCGTCACGCTCCGCCCTTGCGAAGAGTTCCAGTTTCTTTGCTTGTGGGAAAAATGTTTCTAACATCTGATAGGCACATTCCGGCTTCTGGCTGTGATGCCGTTTGCTGTTTTCTCTGAGTACCGTGGAGAATGCTCCACGCTTGTCCTTGTCTGGGAGGATGATATTTCCCTTCTTGTAGAACCAGAGCAGGTACTCATGTGCGAAGCGCACCGTGTAGGCGGGTGGCGGTCCGTTGCCCTTATCCCATATCAGCCTTGCGTGGAGTTTATATCCAAGCAGGCTCATGATTTCCTCTGTTTGCGGCAGGTACTTGTCTATCGTCCACATGAATACATTGTGCTTTTCATTCATGAGTTCGTTTGTGACATAGCGGTGCAGTTCCATAATTCCGGGGACGTCCATTGTCTCGTATGGTACTGTTGTTCCGGTGCTGTTCGGTCTGGCCGCTTTCTTTCCGCCCCTGCCTTGCTGCCACGGTGGGTCCGTGTAGAGGATGTCATATTTACTTTCCGGATTAAAAATATCAATCTTTGCCATTGCGATACCTCTCGTCCTGCTGTTCCTGGTACTCTTTCATTGTTGGACGTTTTCCGTCTAAATCATCCCATGTATACAAGCAATGATTCTCGTCCTGCCAGTTTGCTTTGTAACAATTCCTGCAAGTACATCTTCCCGACAGCCATCTCATTTCTCCCCAGTATTCTGGCTTACCGCACTGCTTGCAGATTACGATTTTGTCCATATCAATCACTCCAATTCTTCGATGAGGTTTCTGATTTCCACCTGCGCTTCTGGCGGAAGTTTTTCAGCGTAAATGTCATACCATCTATTGAATTTATCCTTTAAGGTCATAACACTGGCGCATGGTATTTCCATAAGTGTTTTAATACGCTTTTCCTTTTCCTCTTTAAGCAGCTTCGCTACTCCGGATGGAACTACTACCGGATTTCCACCATATGCTTTGACTTTTTTCACATCTTCCTGTGAGTCTACTGGGATGGAGTATGGCTGTGGATTTTGACTATCAAACGATTCTATTAGCATTTCCTGTACTTTTTTCACATCGTTTTTGTAAGTATTGAACTCAAAATGATATACATCATCCGCACGTTCCTCAATCATTTTCCTAACCTGCTCTATTGGAATGTCTCCCTTTACCATTGCTTCAGCAATCATAAGAGATGTAATTTCTTCAACATTCCAACTATCGCAAGTCTTTCGGTCACGCTCCAGTCGTATGTATTTAGGCTTGAAGTTGTACCCGTATTTCAAATCACTGTTGCAATCCACGAACAATCCATTGACATATACTTCTCCGGCATATTCTTCATCCAAGATAATTTCGCCGTACCCTGTCTCGGCTTTGCTATAATCGCAGTTCTCCAAATGAAGCCACACCTTGTATAAATTATTGAATTCCTCGTGTGTAACATTTCCAACTTCGATACATAAACCAGAGTTATCTGTATCATGCTTGTACACATAAAATGCGAGGATCTTTTCCAACCATTTTTCAGAGTTTTTAAATCTGGACTCCCAGATTTCCCCTTTTTCATTGTTGTAAATCGTGAAGGTTTTCCCCAGTCTGTTCAAAACAAGAGCAGCAATTTTATACCCTTCTCCAAACTGTCCAACTGTGTCCTCATTGTTTGCTTTGCTGCTTCGTCCTAAAAGCAGGGTATTTATCTTAAGGACAGATTTTTGATTTACAAGTCTGAGTGTTTTTTCTTTTCCGTTGTAAATGATCTGGAACTTATTCTCCTTATCCAGTACCTCTTGGTCTGTGCCATTCTGGATTAATTCTCTAAGCGCATCATTAAAAGTCCAATCTGACACATAATTTGGTGTCAGTGTTAATTCATAGCATTTTACATCTATATCTTTCTTCATTAAAAATAATCCCTCCATGTATCCACGACTGTTTTTGCCAGATCCTCTTTCTTTGCCAGTGCTTTCAGCACCACTTCGTCTATCGTTCCCTCTGTGATGAGGTGGATATAAGTGCAGGCATTCTTCTGCCCGATACGGTGGATTCTGGCAAGGCTCTGACTATATGCTGCATAGTTGAAGTTGACCGAATAATACACACAGGTGTCTGCGGCCGTGAGTGTGATTCCCAGTCCTGCGGTATCGATCTGTGCAAGGAATACCATCGTTTCCGGGTTCGTCTGGAAGTCCTTGACGATGTCGCCCCTGTCCTCCAGTTTCACATCTCCATAGATTTCTCCGTAGCGGAGTTTCTTCTTTTTCAGCATCTGCCCGATGATGTCTATCTCCGGTCTGAAACGTGCGAAGATTACCAGTTTCTTTCCTGCGTCCACCACATAATCGTCCACGATTTCTTCCAGTGCGTTCAGTTTGCCCTTGCTGACCAGTTCTGGCTTTTCCTCGCCGTCTGCCACTAAAAATCCGCCAGTGAATTGCTGAAGGCGAAGCAGCTTTGTCAGCACGGTCGTTGCGCTGATCTGCCCGCCGCTTTCCAGTTCTGCGAAACTCTCACGCTTGATGCGGTCGTAGATGTTCTTTTCCTTTGCCGACATCGTTATGTATCTCTGCAGGAATGTCTGCTCCGGCAGGTCGAGTGCTTCGTCCTTGGTCACTCGGTATGCGATGGAGTGCTCTTTCTGGATTAACTGGTCGAGGTCTTTGTATCCCACGATCTGGTGTCTGTTAAATCCGCCCATGATGGCATATCTGTTTCGGAACTGATAGAAGTTCGTTCCGAAGATTGTTGGGTCAAGGAAGCGGTACTGGCTGTACAGGTCGATTGCGTTATTCTGCACCGGAGTTCCGGACAGGATAAGTTTGTACTTTGCCTGGTCGCCCAGTTTGTGCATTGCCTTGGACTGCTCTGCGTCATGGCTCTTGATTCTCTGGCTCTCATCGCAGATGATCCTCTGAATGGAGCATATAGTCATCTGGGTTCATTCCCTTCTTGACCAGTATCTCTTTCTGATTCCTTGTCAGTTTCTTTGGCTGTTTCATATGCTCTCTCCTTTATACTTACTTGACTTTTACCAGTACCTCATTATGCTCTCTAGGCTTCTTGGGTCTGGCATGGAACAGGTTCTCCAAGGCTTTGAAGAGTAACTGTTCCGTTCATGCTCCCTGAGTATTCTTTGGGGTAGCTGTACTAGTTGCCTGCAGTGCGGTCTTTTTCATTCCCCGCTACCGAGTGTTAAATCGCACCCACGCATCCATGCTCTCGGTATTCTCTCTCTGCGTGTTTCTCATCTGCCTCCGAACCGTTGTTGTTTTACTTGGGTCTGCGTTCCCTACCCCAATTACGACAGCTATTCATGCAGGCTCATGTCCTGCTGCCGGAGCGATTTACTGCGGCGGCTCGCTCCTACCTATCGGTTTTTATCCTGGTCGATGCTTGCCAGTGTGTTTCTTCGGTATTTAATTTTTAGGTGTGATGCATACGCATCGTTCTGTTTTTTTGGTATCTGTTGCCTGCACCGGGCAGGTATAGTTGATCTTGCCATTGTCAGTGCTGCTTCGAAGCATTCCGCTTTCATACAGGTGCTTCCTTGCGTATCTGGCACTCACTCCCTTTGTGCTACAGAAGTGATTAAACTCCGGAACTCTGATGCGGTATTCTCCGTCCTCCAGTTCCTTGCCCTTGGTCAGTTCTGTTACAAAGGTATCTGTGTCAATCAGTGCGGCCTGCTTGTCCAGTGCTCTCCATTCTGCCAGTTCATCAAGTCCGTTGATGTCAACCTGTGCCTTGCTGAACACATCCAGTATCATGGGGATTCTTTCATCCGGGGCCGCTGCCAGTATCTTTGCTATCTGTATGGCAGTCTTGATATCCAGTTCTTCCATTCCACTTGCTCCTCTCTGTTAGATGGAATGCTGTGCGACCTCTGCCTTGTACGGTTCTCCACCTCTGGCGAGTTCACGGTACATGGTAGCCGAGTGGACACCGATTGCCATCGCCATCTCATCTACTGTTTTGCCCTGTGCGTTCAGTGCTTCGATTTTCTTTCTGTCCTCGAATCCGATGCGCTTGTACGCTTTTCTCGGTCGCTTATTGGTTGCCATTGCTCTCCACCTCCTCTGTTTTTAGGCAAAAAAATAAATGCGCCAGAGTGATTATTCACTCTAACGCATTTATCAATTTCTTATAAAAATTAAAAATGCGAAGTGAGTTATATCACTCATTTCGCATTTATCTTATTACTTCACGGATTTTACAAAGGATTCCGGCTGTTTTTCAAGCCATTTCAAAGAAAAAACAAGGGATAAGCTGCTTTTTTTCAAGTGCCTATCCCCTGCTGGATCTTATTCCATTGTCACATATGCCTTTAAGAATCTACCATCCTGTTTCCTAGCCACCTTTAAACTCTTTACATTCGGCGTCAGCCTTTTGAGAACCTCCTGCAGCTCCTCCGGCCGCTCATACGATATTTTTATCTTTATCACGTTTTTCCTCCTTTTCCGTCGCGCTTTCCGACTCTATTTCACGAAGCAGAACGCCAGCGCAAACAGAAAATTGATAAACAACGATGCTTTCAGAAACTCCCATGTCATTCTTTCATTCATTCCTATACCTCCAATGGTGTCGCGTTTCGCTACTCCATTTATTCCTCCAAGGGGGTCGCGTTTCGCTACTTCCCGCACTATCGCAGCGGTCAGCGGTTCAGTCTGATTAAATCTATGTAAAGCCGTTCTAGCTGATCTGCTGTTTATATAACTGTCTCCGAACCCGGTCAATACGATCCATCGTGCAAAGCATGCCCCTAATTGTCTCGTTCTGCGTACAATTCCGTGCTTCCAGGCGCCCCAGATCATCCAGGCTCAGGTATGTAGCTAAAAACTTAACAATGCCATCCAGGCCTGCAGCATCATCATTAATCAGGATCACGTCCGCACGGCTGTAACGAATACTGATTCCCGGAGTTTTGCGCGGGATCTTAGTTGCAACTATGCGGTATTTCGCATTTAAAATTTTACATTCCATTCTCTTGTCCTTTCCGCCGGGCTGCGGTATTATATTTTAAATGGTTTTTTCACAGCTCCGGCTGTAAGCCTTGCCCTTATGGATGCGCCAACATCCTAAGGGCTTTTTTTATTTTACTTTTTCAATCGTTCGTACAAAGCCGCCCGCTTCCGCTGATACTCTTCGGAGTCCGTATAGCCGGTGTTCTTCTTTACTGTCTGGCCGTCACTGATGCAAGGCGTTATAGCTGAATCCGCCGCCTTATCTTCCAGCTTCTCCGGCTCTGCTGAACGCTGCAGAACTTCCAGCGCTGCCTTTGGTATCGCCTGCCGTGCCTGTTCCCGTGCTAAAAGAATCTTGTAATCATTCATAAAGTCCCTGCGGGCAAATGCTTCAGCGCCCGGATCCTCTGCTTTTCCCCAGGTAAGCAGCAGACCAAACGGAACTGTTTTCCGTGTCAGCTCCGGCAAGGCGTTATAATCTTCCAGCGTTGCCACACTCGCCCGGCAAACAATCTTTTTCCATACTTCGCCCCATGCTTCTGCTGCCAGCTCGTCCAGGTTGCCTATATTTCCCCGGATTCTGGCAATAATCTGCCCCGGCTTTGGCTCATACTGATGATTTTCTGACATATACGCCCGGATCCCCATCTGCACCTGTTCAAAGGTGTAATCTTGAAGAATATCCCGGTAAATGGCCGCTTTCTGCTCTATCTCTTCCGGTGTAGAATCTCGGTAACTCTCTTTGTAAGCCGTCTGAAAGAGTCCGATAATTTTAAAAGCCTGTTCCCGTGTAATCATTTTCACTACCTCCACTTATCTGTTTCTGTATGTAATCGAACGCATTGAAAGCCGTCCCTTTCTGGCTGTTTCCTCTCTGGTAACTGCCGCCCTTGTCCTGCTCCCTTTTAAGCCAATTAGTGATAAAACGCACTACCCCGTTTCGGGTTTTTCGCTTTATTGGGTTCGCATCCGCCCACGCTTCCATGTTCCGGATCTCCTGTTCCACATCCACAGCCGGATAGGATTCTTTCCAGAAGTTCAGCTTTTCAAGCGGGATTTCATAAAAGCTCTTATCAAGTAAGATAATCTTGTAGCCACTTGGAACCGGTTCTACTTCTATTGTCTCCGACTTTTTATCAGTTTTTGGCGGCGGCTGGCGTTGAGGTGTCTCTGACAGCTCTACGCAGTATATACTCTTTATCTTACTCTTATCTTTATCTTTCTCTTGATCTATATCTATATCTTTATCTATATCTATATCTTTATCTATATCTATATCTACGTTACATTGTGCACCGCCTGCGTCACATCCCGTTACATCCGTGTCACATTGTGACACCTCCCCGTCACTTTGTGACGCTTTCCGCTGTCTCATGTTTCGCATCCGTTCCGCAGATGTTCCCTCTGAACCAACTCTTTCCAACGCCTCTGGCAATATAAAACCGTGTTCCGTTCGTTCCAGCTTCCTGTTTGCTTCCAGAAAAGCAAGCGTTTTCTTTACGCTGTCCGTGTCCTCGCCTATTTCCTCGGCTATTTCATCCTCCACGGAATCATAAACCCCTTGAAAGATGATCTCCGCGTCCTTATCGATACAGTAAAGCAGCATTTTCAAGTAAATCAGCTGCATTTCTGCCCCGTCCGGCTGTTTTCTCATTTTCTTCTGAATCAGCTGCCCGAAGTAGTCACTTGGTAGCTTCATCCAGTAAAAGCGTCTGTTTGCCATCGTTCGCCCTTTCTCCTGCTGCCTGTTCCGCATCTTTCCGCCGCTGCTCTTCCATCAACTCGAATCCGCGTTCTCTGATTGTAGTTCTCAGCTCATGCTCCAGCGTGTACTCAAACGGGTACTGACCTTTTTCAGCATTAACCTCTCGTAAATATGCCCACAGCATTGCCTCTGGTATATCAAGCTCAACTCCAATTTTTATCATCATATCGTGTTTTACCCCCTTACTGTCTCGGATCGCCGTTGTTAAGGTATTCAACCAGCTTTTCGAAGTTAATCAGATACCGGCATCCCGCCGTGATATACACGATCTTCTTTTCCAAGCATAAGCACCGCAACCGGTTATAGGAAATTCCGGTTTTTTCAGATGCTTCTTTGATTGTTACCATCGTTGGTACTGTCATATTCCTGTTTCTCCTTTCTGATGCCCTCTGTGCATCCCAGACGCCCCAGCCCGGATCGTCTTGTTAATCTTCGATAATTTCGGTTACATCCACGCCCAACGTCGAAGCAAGCCGCCCCACGCATACCGGCGTTAATTCGCGCTGATTTAAAATTGTGTTCATCCGTGCGCGGCTTACTCCGTAGGCTTCCGCCAACTTCGAAACCGTCATGCAGTTTCTTGCTCTTGCAATCTCGATCTTGTCTAATGATACTTTCACTTGTTTTGCCTCCTTCGTTACGAATTTTCGTATTTGCATTTTTATGATATATGAAAATTCGTATTTTGTCAATATAATTTCATTTTTTTTGATACGAAAATTCGTATATCATTATTGATAGTGAAAATAATATATGGTATACTTTTCAAAAAGGAGGTATCTAATGGGAAACGTTGAGGATAACTTAAAAAAATACATTCTTGAAAAATATGGAAGTTTAAAGAATTTTGCAGAAAAAATAAATATGCCTTATACAACTCTTGATAGTATTTTCAAACGTGGAATTAAAAAAAGTTCTGCTAATAATTTAGTTAAAATTATTGCGGAACTTAAGATCGATATTAATTCATTAATCCTCGATAACACAATTATTCCACACACTCCAAGGGACAATATCGCAAGTGAACCTTTTTGGCAAAAAATGTTAATTGAGGGTTCCCAGCTCAAACTATCACGAAAAGAAAAACTTTCAGAAGCTATTACTTTCATAAAAAAAGAAATATCAATTAATGATGAAAATGATATTTTTACAGATCTTCCCGAGGAAGATCTGCTTTATTACTTTTGGCTTTTAAACAGCAACGGACAGGAAGAAGCCATAAAAAGAGTTTCGGAATTGTCAGAAATCGAGCGCTATAAAGCTTGATAATATTTCAGTATCGAAAATCCTCTGTTTGTCCCAGACGCCCCAGCCCGGCAGGAACAAAGGAGAGTTAAACGATGGCATCAATTAAAAAAACAGGCGAAAACGCCTATCAAATCGTTGTGAGCTGTGGATATAACAGCATCGGCAAGAAGATCCGCCGAAAAATCACATACAAGCCGGAGCTGTTGACGGCTAAGGGAAACCCCAAAAGCGCGGCATCTATCGAAAAAGACGTTGCCGCCTTTGCCGCCGACTTCGAGCGCAAGGTATTAACAGGTCAGTACACAGACGGGCATATTATGACGTTTGAGAAATACGCCGCCAAATATCTGGCAGAATACGCCGAAGAGAACCAGGCACCGTGGACGCTGCAATCTACAGAATCAGCTATCAAGGAATTTATAAGCGCGTTCGGGTATATGACATTGGAAAACCTCACGCCACTCTATTTACAGGAATATGTGAATGCGCTGTTGAAACGTAAAAAGGCAGACGGATCCGGGGAAACGCTTTCATGCGGTAC
>ULMS01007394.1_pt1 | contig 38392 bp, 29 predicted proteins | sample 1951721 | NCBI WGS metagenome assembly ULMS01 (sample SAMEA4835557, study PRJEB28245) | human gut metagenome | biome: gut microbiome; material: fecal sample | place: Denmark | collected 2008 | reverse complement strand
TAAGATATGGCTAAGATACAAAATATTTCGGAAATTCACCCAACATTGGGCTTTACAGAATTTGATATTATAGAAAAATATCGTAAGAGTTTTCATAAGAGTGAGCTTGGCAGACTTCATTCGGTGTTTCCATTTGAGCGTATGGCAAAGACTATAGGCCTGTCGGAACAGCGACTGGGACGCAGGAACATCTTCAGCCCTTCGGCAAAGATTGCCCTCATGGTTCTGAAGGCGTACACCGGCTTTTCCGACAGACAGCTGGTAGAACATCTGAACGGCAACATATACTACCAGATGTTCTGTGGAATCATGATAGATCCAGCCCTCCCCATAACCAACTACAAGATAGTCAGTGCCATTCGCAATGAGATAACATCCCGTCTTGACATTGATTCCCTCCAGGAAGTGCTGTCCTCACACTGGAAACCTTATCTTGAGAACCTTCATGTGTGTATGACCGATGCCACATGCTATGAGAGCCATATGCGTTTCCCTACGGATATGAAACTCCTCTGGGAAAGCCTGGAATAGCTCTACAGGCATATCTGCAAGCATTGCGGGGAACTTGGCATAAGGCGTCCGCGTAACAAATACAAGGATGTGGCGGAATCCTACCTGTCCTATTGCAAGAAAAGAAAAAGGAAGGCTTCAAGGACAAGGATGCTCAAGCGTCGTATGATCAGGCTTCTTGAAAAACTAATTAGTCAAAGAGACGGGATTCACCGCCGGTACGGTACTTCACTCCGCTATACACAGGATTACCGGAAGCGGCTTTCCATCATCCGAAAAGTTCTTGTACAGGAAAAGGAAATGTTTGAAGGGAAGAAGGTTGGTGACCGTATCGTCAGCATTGACCGTCATTATGTACGTCCCATTGTAAGAGGGAAGGAGACAAAATCCGTTGAATTCGGTGCAAAGGTTAACAACATACAGATAGACGGCATATCGTTCATTGAACACCTCTCGTTCAAGGCATTCAATGAGGGTATACGGCTTAAGGACTGTATCCGTATGCAGCAGAAGCTTATGAATGTAAGGGTAAGATGTGTTGCTGGCGATTCCATATACGCCAATAATGCCAACAGAAAGTTCTGTACGAAATATGGAATATCCACATCCTTTGTGCGTAAGGGAAGGGCGGCCAAAGATGAATCCTTGAGAAAAATGCTCAGAAGTGAACTTTCAAAAGAAAGGGCCACCCGACTTGAAGGAAGCTTCGGCACTCAAAAGCAACATTACTCGCTCGCAAGAATAAAGGCCAGGAATAAGAAGACGGAAATCCTGTGGATTTTCTTCGGAATACATACGGCAAATACCATATCTTCGGAATACATACGGCAAATACCATACTGATGATAGAAAAAATCAGGAACAAAACTGCCAAAGCAGCATGACATGGTTTTATTCACAGGCTCAGAAGAGGTAAGCCATCACACTTCTTCCGGAGCGTCATGTCCTGCCAGATAAAATTATGTGAGAAAGTACGAAAAAAATGACAATAATAATGGCATATGAAGATAATAGGCCATTATCACTTCATATGCCATCTTATTTTTAGAGACATTTACTGAATGTCCCCAATTAGTCCAGTTCTCTCTGACGGCAGAAGCATCCGCCGAATTTCTCGTCCACGTGTTCTACCGGCTGGCGGAAGATGCCGTAAACCGATGAGCCGGAGCCGCTCATGCTGGCATATACCGCGCCCAGATCATACAACTCATCCTTGATGGCCGCAATTTCCGGATATTTCAGGAACACGCTGTCCTCAAAATCATTCTTCATGTTGTCCTTCCACGTTTCTATCGGCTGGCAGATGATGTCTTTCAATGGAACTTCCGGATGGCGGGGAGTGATGTGTGCGAAAGCGTCGCGCGTGGATACGAAAATGTTCGGTTTCACCAGCACTAGGTAATAGCCCGAAAGCGAAAGACGGACAGGTTCGAATATGTTACCGATGCCCGTGGCAAATACCGGCTGGTTGCGGATGAAGAAAGCACAATCGGCTCCTAAGCGGGCGGCGTAGTCTTCCATCTTCTCCAGACTTAGTGCCAGACGGAATTTCTCGTTCAGCAACTTAATCATGAATGCGCAATCGGATGAACCGCCTCCCAGTCCGGCACCCGTGGGGATGTGCTTGAACAGGTGGATGTCAACGGGTGGTATGTCATGATCCTTTTTCAGCAATTCGTAGGCTCTGACCACTAAGTTGTCTTCCGGCTTTCCTTCGATAGCCGTGCCTTTCACGTGAAGCGTATAAGGAGCATCGTTTTGTTCTCTTCGTGTCACTTCCAGTGCATCTTGCAGGTGGATGGGGTAGAAAATGGTTTCCAGGTTGTGGTAACCGTCGGGACGTTTTTCAATAATATTCAGGCCAAGGTTTATTTTGGCATTGGGAAATGTAATCATAAGGTCGTTTGTTTTTTCGTTGCTCAAATATAGCAGAAAGTTTCGAGAAAATCGGGATTCACGGAAAAAATCGTATCTTTGCCCCACTTAAACAAAAACAAAATGGCAGAACCGAGAAGAAATACACGTGTGGCAAAGACGGCTAAGACCAAGCCGATGGATGAGTACGGCCACCTCCAGCCTCAGGCTCCCGAACTGGAAGAAGCTGTGCTGGGTGCGCTGATGATTGAGAAGGATGCGTATTCGCTGGTGAGCGAGATTCTTCGTCCGGAGTCGTTCTACGAACACCGGCACCAGCTGATTTATGCGGCCATTACTGACTTGGCTATTCAACAGAAACCGATTGATATTTTGACCGTGGCCGAGCAGTTGCGCTCGCGCGGTAACCTGGAAGAGGCGGGCGGACCGTTCTATATTACTCAGCTGAGTGGTAGGGTAGCCTCGTCGGCTCATATTGAGTACCATGCCCGCATCATTGCCCAGAAGTTTCTGGCACGTGAGCTGATTTCTTTTACGAGTAACATACAGACTAAGGCGTTCGATGAGACGCAGGACGTGGACGACCTGATGCAGGAGGCCGAAGGAAAACTCTTCGAAATCTCTCAGCAGAACATGAAGAAGGACTACACGCAGATTAATCCGGTCATCCAGGAAGCCTATGAAATGCTTCAGAAGGCGGCGGCACGTACCGACGGTTTGAGTGGGCTTTCGAGCGGATTCCATCAGCTGGACAAGATGACCTCCGGCTGGCAAAACTCCGACCTGATTATCATTGCGGCTCGTCCGGCCATGGGTAAGACGGCCTTCGTGCTTTCCATGGCCAAAAACATGGCGGTGAACAGCAAAGTGCCCGTAGCCTTGTTCTCGCTTGAAATGAGCAACGTGCAGCTGGTAAACCGTCTGATTGTGAACGTCTGCGAAATCCCGGGTGAGAAAATCAAGAGCGGTCAGCTGGCACCTTACGAGTGGGGACAGCTCGACTACAAGATAAAAGAACTCTACGACGCACCGCTTTACGTGGACGACACGCCTTCTTTGTCCGTGTTCGAATTGCGAACCAAGGCACGCCGTCTGGTGCGTGAGCATGGGGTGAAAATCATCATCATTGACTACCTTCAGTTGATGAATGCCAGTGGTATGTCGTTCGGAAGCCGTCAGGAAGAGGTCAGCACCATTTCGCGTTCGTTGAAGGGATTGGCCAAGGAACTGAACATCCCGATTATTGCGCTGAGCCAGTTGAACCGTGGAGTAGAGAACCGTGAAGGTATCGACGGAAAACGTCCGCAATTGAGCGACCTTCGTGAATCGGGAGCCATCGAGCAGGATGCCGATATGGTGTGCTTCATCCACCGTCCGGAATATTATAAGATTTACACCGATGAGAAAGGTAACGACCTGCACGGCATGGCCGAAATCATTATCGCCAAGCACCGTAATGGTGCCGTAGGTGATGTGCTGCTTCGTTTCCGTGGCGAATATGCCCGTTTCCAGAACCCCGACGACGACATGATTGTGCCGATGCCGGGCGAAGAAAAGAAGGCTCCGGTGCTCCGTTCGAAGATGAATAACGGCGGCGGACAGGACTTCGTACCGCCTCCACCCACGGAGATGCCGCCTATGCCCGACAATCCGTTTGGCGCGCCTGTGCCCGATGTACCATTCTGACGGTTTTTGGCTAAAAATATTTTTTGTCTTACCTCTTATATCCCAAATATGTATTAACTTTGCACATCATTGTTTGGGAAATTATAAAATACTATTACGATATGAATATTTCTTATAACTGGCTGAAAGAATACGTCGACTTCGACCTTACTCCGGACGAAGTGGCAGCCGCACTGACTTCCATCGGTTTGGAGACTGGGGGAGTGGAAGAAGTTCAAACTATCAAGGGAGGATTGGAAGGTTTGGTAGTAGGCGAAGTGCTGACCTGCGAGCCGCATCCCAATTCTGACCACATGCATATTACGACCGTCAATTTAGGACAGGGAGAACCTGTGCAGATTGTCTGTGGTGCTGCCAACGTGGCTGCCGGACAGAAGGTTATCGTAGCTACGCTGGGTACAAAATTGTATGATGGTGACGAATGCTTCACCATCAAGAAGTCGAAGCTCCGTGGCGTAGAATCAAACGGTATGATTTGTGCCGAAGATGAAATCGGCGTGGGCACAAGCCATGAAGGTATCATCGTGTTGCCTGCCGACGTAGTTCCGGGTACACTGGCCAAGGATTACTATAATGTGAAGAGCGAATACGTACTCGAAGTGGACATCACTCCGAACCGTGCCGATGCCTGCTCACACTATGGTGTGGCACGCGACCTCTACGCATGGCTCATTCAGAACGGTCATAAAGCTACGCTGAAGCGTCCTTCGGTAGATGCATTCAAGGTAGACAATCATGACATGAATATCGACATTGTGGTGGAAAATACTGAAGCCTGCCCGCGTTATGCCGGAGTAGCCATCAAGGGAGTAACGGTGAAGGAAAGCCCTGAATGGTTGCAGAACAAGCTCCGCCTTATTGGTGTGCGTCCTATTAATAACATCGTTGATATTACCAACTACATCCTGCACGCCTATGGCCAGCCGATGCACTGCTTCGATGCCGACAAGATTAAGGGCGGCAAGATTGTGGTGAAGACTTGTGCCGAAGGAACTCCGTTTGTTACATTGGACGAAGTGGAACGTAAATTGTCCGACAAGGACCTGATGATTTGCAACGCGGAAGAACCGATGTGTATTGCCGGTGTGTTCGGAGGTCTGGATTCAGGTACTACCGAAACTACTACCGACGTGTTCCTGGAAAGTGCTTACTTCCATCCTACATGGGTGCGTAAGACTGCCCGCCGTCACGGATTGAGCACCGATTCTTCTTTCCGTTTCGAACGTGGTATCGACCCGAACATCACTATCTATGCCTTGAAGGAGGCCGCTCTGCTGGTGAAAGAACTGGCCGGAGGTGAAATTGCTTCTGACATCAAAGATAACTATCCGAATCCGATTGCCGATTTCGCGGTAGAACTTTCATATAATTATGTAAACTCACTGATTGGAAAGGAAATTCCGGCAGAAACGGTGAAGAGCATCGTAACCAGCCTGGAAATGAAAATTGTGGAAGAAACGGCCGAAGGTCTTTCTTTGCAGATTCCTCCTTATCGTGTAGACGTGCAGCGTCCGTGCGACGTGGTTGAAGATATTCTTCGTATCTACGGATATAACAACGTGGAAATTCCTACTACCCTGAAATCAAGCCTGAGCGTGAAGGGAGAAGTGGACAAATCGGTGAAACTCCAGAACCTGGTAGGTGAACAGCTGGTGGGTTGCGGATTTAATGAAATCCTGAACAACTCTTTGACAGCAGCCGCTTATTACGACGGACTGGAAACTTACAAGCCGGAAAATCTGGTTCGCCTGATGAACCCGTTGAGTAACGATCTGAACGTGATGCGTGCTACCTTACTTTTCGGTGGTCTGGAAAGCATCCAGCACAATGCCAACCGCAAGAATGCCGACTTGAAGTTCTTTGAATTCGGTAACTGCTATCACTTCCATGCTGAGAAAAAGAATCCGGAAAAAGTGTTGTCAGGCTATTCAGAAGAGTTGCACATGGGGTTGTGGATTACCGGAAAGCGTGTAAGCAACTCATGGGCTCATGCCGACGAAAACGCTTCGGTTTACGAACTGAAGGCTTACGTGCTGAACATATTCCGTCGTCTGGGCGTGAACTTCGGCTCGCTGGTATTCGGTAACCTTTCAGACGATATCTACTCAGTAGCTATCTCCGTACACACCCGTGGTGGTAAATTGCTGGCTACCTTTGGTGTAGTTTGCAAGAAGATTCAGAAAGCGTTCGATATCGACAATGAAGTGTACTATGCCGACCTGAACTGGAAAGAACTGATGAAGGCCATCAAGGGCAATACGGTAAGCTACAAGGAAATCTCCAAGTTCCCGGCTGTAAAACGTGACTTGGCATTGCTGATTGACAAGAAGGTGCAATTTGCTGAAATCGAAAAGATTGCTTGCGAAACCGATAAGAAATTGCTCAAGTCTGTAGAATTGTTCGACGTGTACGAAGGAAAGAACCTGGAAGCTGGCAAGAAGAGCTATGCTGTAAGCTTTATGCTTCAGGATGAAAACGCTACACTGAACGACAAGCAGATTGACAAGTTCATGCAGAAGTTGATTGGTAACTTGCAGAACAAGCTGGGAGCAGTGCTTCGATAACTGTAAAAAATGATGCGTTACAATATTAAACCAGATTATCACATAAAAGCCAAAAGGGGATACCTGGCGGCTTTTTACATCGAATTGTTTCTGGCTCTGCAGGCTGGAATGGTGCTTTGGCATTTTTCTTCGAATGAAACGTGGAGAAATGTGCTGGCTATCACGGGCGGGGCAATATGCTTGTGCCTCGCTGGTGTGTCGTACTGGAAATATTGTAAGCTGGTACAGAATAGTGAAAAAGAAACTCATTAAAAATAAATTTAAAATATCATCCAATGGGAAGAGCATTTGAATATAGAAAAGCTGCAAAGCTGAAAAGATGGGGTCACATGGCAAAGACCTTTACACGTCTGGGTAAACAAATTGCAATTGCGGTAAAAGCCGGCGGTCCGGAACCGGAAAACAACCCGACTTTGCGTTCGGTAATCGCTACTTGTAAGCGTGAAAACATGCCGAAGGATAACATTGAACGTGCCATCAAGAACGCAATGGGTAAGGACCAAAGCGAATACAAGAGCATGACTTACGAAGGATACGGTCCTCACGGAATCGCCGTATTCGTAGATACACTGACTGATAATACCACTCGTACCGTAGCTGATGTTCGTTCTGTATTCAACAAGTTTGGCGGAAACTTGGGAACAACTGGTTCATTGGCTTTCTTGTTCGACCACAAGTGTGTGTTCACTTTTAAGAAGAAAGAAGGTATCGATATGGAAGAACTGATTCTGGACTTGATTGACTACAACGTAGAAGACGAATTCGATGAAGATCCGGAAGAAGGAACTATCACTATCTACGGTGATCCGAAGAGCTATGCGGCTATTCAGAAGCATCTGGAAGAATGTGGTTTTGAAGATGTCGGTGGTGATTTCACTTACATTCCGAACGACCTGAAAGATGTGACTCCGGAACAGCGTGAAACTATCGATAAGATGGTAGAACGTCTGGAAGAGTTTGACGACGTACAGACCGTATATACTAACATGAAACCGGAAGAAGACGCTGAATAAGCTTTTCTTGAAAGATAATGACGGAACGGAGTATCCGGCCGGAATGATCCGGCAAGTGGTGCTCCGTTCTCTTTTTATGTTAACTCGACTAGCATATTGATGACAATGAAATATACTTATCGTACGATGGGAACATGCAGTTCTCAGATTGATTTTGAGGTAGAGGATGGCATACTGAAGAGCGTGCATTTTACCGGTGGTTGCAATGGAAACTTGAAAGGGATTTCAGCCTTGGTGGAAGGTATGAAAATAGATGAAGTGATTGCTCGTCTGGAAGGTATCCGTTGTGGCGGGAAGCCGACTTCTTGTCCCGACCAGCTCTGTAAGGCTTTGCGGGAAATCTAAGTGACTAAATGAGGGATATTGAAGCAAAGAGCACTTCTGAGAGATGAATGTTATGTCTCGGGAGTGCTCTTTTTATGTGAATGTTTGATATTAAAGCTGCTCAGAAAGAGTGGAAAGCAGGAATACCAATAGCGCAGCCGCAATGGCTAGTGAAATGAAGGTAAAGACAGCCAGGAAAACGATTGTCTTGACAAATGTACGTATCCATCCCCGGCGGTATACCGTGTGCAGGGAAATGTAGGTGTACACGAACATACCTGTTACGAAGATAAGGAGAGTATACATCGGCATGTTTCCTTTAAACGATTCCATAAAAGTGTCACTTGTCAGCACGGGTACCAGCGGAATAGGAATCAGTATCAGAAACACGGTGTTCAGGTGAATGGCATGTACGAAATGCCACATGTAAGGAAACTTGGATTTCCGGAACATTCCTTGCAGAAGCCAGGCAAACAGAGGCAGAAGGAACATCATGTAGAGCGGAGTCCATTTGGACAAATCTCCCAAAAGATGGTTGAGAAAGGATTCCTGACGAAGTTGTTGTGCTTTATCGCTGTGGTCTTCTTTCCATTCGTATACGGGAGTTAGGGCGGTACCGGTCGAGTCTACCTGAAAGTGGCGTGCAGCTTGCAGGGATTCAGAGGTAATCTCCTCTTCCGCGATCAGGTTATCCAGGTACTCACCTTTTACTTTTTTGAGATTCAGAATGGTAGTCAGGTCTTTTTGCCGGAGAGTGGTTTCATGCAGGCAGGAGTCGGCCACGATCCGGGGCATTTGCACGTAGGAAAGAGAGAATCGGTCGTCCAGTTGTTGTACCTTGAACAATTCCTCGGCCTTTTCTACTCCTCTTTCCTGAAAAGCTTTCACTAACTCGGGGCCTTGGTATACATACATGCATGTATCGGGCAGGGTAGCAGACGATTTGAGTTGTGCTACGATTTCGTCGTTGATATTGAGGGAGCTTACCGCCTGCAATGCCTGATTGGCCTTGTCGGAAGCTATCATAAAGAAAAGGGTAAAGAAAACAACAGAGATACACATATAAAGCCGGAAAGGATGTACGTAGGAATTGATTTTTCCGGCATTGAATTCGTTGGTCAGGAATCCGGGACGGGTAAACATCAGCCACAAGGTTTGCCAGATTTTGCTATCAAACTGATAGACATTTTCAATGTATTGTCTGAGGTATTTCCAGAAAGGCTGGTAGATATCGAGGGCATATTGTCCGCAACAATGACAATACATTCCCTCCAGCTTGGTACCGCAATTCTTACAATAGGTGTACCCGGGTACAGTTTTTTTACGTATTCTCCGGAGGCGTTTCAACTCGATGAGGCGCATTACCCGGCGCTTTCGTTCTTTCAGTCTTTGCCGCATCTGGGCGAAAAGAGTCTTGTGGGTTTCTTCTTTGTGTGTGGTATTTTCCATGTCAGTAGAAATGTAATATAAATGATATTTTGACACAAAAGTACGTTTGCAAAATGAATTTAGCAAGTTTTTCTGAGGGGAATTGAAAATGCTTGGTATTCGGATTTAAGGAAATAAAAAAGTGATATTGTTTCTCTTGAAGCATGTATCACAGAAACAATATCACTCGGTGAATGAACAAACAAGAGGTATTTCACCCGCAAGTTTATCCAATCTTGCTTATCTTCTTTAATTTTTCTTCGTCAATGAGCTTGATTTTTCGTCCGTCAATAATAATCAGTTTTTCGGCGGCGAAATTAGACAAGGTTCGGATGGCATTGGATGTGGTCATGTTGGAGAGGTTGGCCAGGTCTTCTCTGGAGAGATAGATGCTCAGAGTACACTGGTCTTCTTCCACACCGTAGGTATCTTTCAGGAAAAGCAATGATTCTGCCAAACGTCCTCGAATGTGTTTCTGGGTCAGGTTGACTGTTCTTTCGTCGGAGATACCCAAGTCTTTCGACAACTGTTTGATGAAAAACATGGCAAGTTCCGTATTTTCCATAATCAGCTGCACGATGACGGGCATGGGAATCAGGCACATGGTACATGGCTCAAAGGCAGCAGCAGCGGTCACGAAATTTTCTTCGGCAAAATAGGCACGATAGGCAAAGTATTCTTTGTCCTTTATTACTCGGATAATCTGGCTGCGTCCCCCTACGCCGTCCTTGTAAATCTTTACCTTTCCGTTCAGCAGGCACATCAAATTCTCCGGCGTTTCACCTTCGCAATAAATCGTTTCGTTCTTTTTGTATTTCTGAATCGTAAAGTTCTGTGCCAGCAATTCGCGTTGTTGCTGTGTTAATGGTTGCCATAAATCTGGTATACTTTCGGCAATCTCAGCTTCTGTTAATTCCTTTTTTACCATAAAATGTTCCAAAACCATGTTATTAAGCACAAAGGTACGAAGAAAAATTGAAAATATTCTTTTTTTTCATCATAAAAATGGCCTCAGATAAGGGCTTTATTATATATTTGCTGTGAATATGCGAAAACTGAAAGGCTTATATGAGGCTTTGTGGGGCTTGCTGGCATTGTGCTTGCTGTGCTGTTTCCCACTGCGAGGGGTGGCGCGCGACAATGCTCCGTACCTTCCGAAAAAGCCTGTCGTGGCCGATTCTATTTTGGATTACATGTTTCATTCTGCATCTATTTATTTGCGTGAGGTGAAAGGATACAAGGGCGATTTGTATTTGAAAGGTCATCTGAAAGTACATAAGCAGAACCGGATTATCAAGTATGTGCCTTCCATGTTTCGTCTGGAAAAGGGTATAAATGATTATTTTCATGAGTCTATCAGTGAGCTGCAATATACGGCTCCTGCCATTTACGACCGGAAGGTCAGGGCAATATCTACGACTTTCCCCAGCACCAGAGGGCAGATATTCGACATTATGGACTACATGAAGTTCAATATTTATGCTCCTTCGCTGATGGGCAACAGGATACTTTCACCGCTGAACAGAAAGGCTCAGGTACATTATCATTATTTGCTTGAAAGGGTGGAGCACCGGTTGGGAGGAGAATTGTATTGCATTCGTGTCGTACCCCGTTACCGGAGCACGCAGTTGGTGGAAGGTTTTCTGTGGCTTTCATCAGCCGACTGGACTATCCGAAGAATGAATCTCAAGGGACGTTATGACCTGGTAAGGTTCCAACTGAGCATGCAGATGGGCGAGGAGGAAGATACGAAATATCTTCCTGTTTTACTGAATCTTGATTTGAACTTCAAGTTCCTGAAGAATCATCTGGAGATGAAGTATACGGGGTGGATGAAGTATTCATCGGTTGTTTATCGTAAGCCGGGGGAGGAATGGATTGTCAAGAAAACGAACGACCATAATCTTTCGAATTCTTATACTTTGTCGTGTGATACCAGTCGGCTCGTGGTGGAACGTGACTCGTTCAACCGCATCCGTCCGATTCCTTTGTCTGCTTATGAGGATTCGCTTTACCGTTCGGCGGATGAGCGGCGATTGAAACGGGAGGCCGATACGATAAAGGCAGAGCCTACAAAACTGAAGAAGAACATGGTGTTCTTGGGGCAGCTGGGGGATGCCTTGATTAGCAGCTATGACATTGACATCTCTAAAGTGGGAAGCATCAACTGCTCTCCGATTATCAATCCCTTATTAGTGAGTTATAGCCACCGGAACGGAATATCCTATCGGCAGGTATTTAAGTACAACAAGCTTTTCCATGATGGGCGTTTGCTACGTATTGTTCCTCAGATTGGTTATAACTTTACAAAGAAAGAGCTTTATGCCAAGGCGGATATGGAATATATCTACAATCCTCGGAAATTGGGCTCCATTGAAGTACATGGAGGAAATGGTAACCGAATTTACAGTAGTGTGGTACTCGACCAGCTGGAGCAGATTCCGGACAGTGCGTTTACCTTCGATGGACTTGAATTGGATTATTTTAAAGATGCATACGTAGATATATCGCATAACATTGAGTTGTGCAACGGACTAAAGTTAGGCACAGGTTTGGCTATGCATTGGCGTTATACTAAGAGTACGCCGGAAGTGGAAGCACGTGTACGTTCTAATTATAACAGTTTCGCTCCCCGTATTCGTCTGGAATGGACACCGGGCATGTATTATTATATGAACGGCAACCGAAAGATAAATGTCGGCTCTTTCTTTCCTACCTTTATGCTGGATTACGAACGGGGTATCAAAGTTTTAAAGAATTCCGGTACCTATGAACGAATCGAAGGTTCTGTGGAACAAATCATTCGTTTGAAGAATGTGCGTTCACTGGCTTATCATGTGGGAGCCGGTATGTTTACCAATCAATCGGATATGTACTTTGTGGATTATGCGCATTTTGCCAACTTGAATCTTCCCCAGGGTTGGAATGACGATATTGGAGGTACGTTCCAGATGCTGGACGGACGCTGGTACAATGCTTCCAGTCATTACATACGAGGTAATCTGACCTTTGAGGCACCTTTCATCCTCTTATATCCGGTCACCCGTTTGTTGTCGTTCGTACAGAAGGAACGTATTTATGCCGGCGTTCTTTTCATGCCCCACCTGAATCCTTATCTGGAATTCGGTTACGGCTTTGCTACCCACTTGTTTGATGTGGGTGTCTTTATCGGAAATGAAAAAGGTAAATTTACCTCCGTGGGATGTAAATTTACCTTCGAATTATTCAACAAATAAAAATAGTTGCATTATACTAACTCGTCCGAAGTATATCCTTGCGGAAGTGGACGACAGTTATATCCAGAAGCCATGATTTCACCGTAGGCTCCGGCAGAACGAAGTGCAATCAGGTCGCCACGGTGTACCTTGTTCAGGTCGATGGCTTTTCCGAATACATCCGATGATTCACAGATAGGACCTACTACATCGTATGCTTCTGCAGGTTCTTCCGAAGTGAGGTTCTCAATCTTGTGATAAGCCTGATACAAAGCCGGACGAATCAGGTCGGTCATTCCTCCGTCTACGATGGCAAACTGCTTGTTGGTACCTTGTTTCACGTAAATAACTTTAGTGATGAGGTTACCGCACTGACCTACCACTGAGCGTCCCAATTCAAAGTGAAGCGTTTGCTGCGGACGCAGGCGCAGGTGCTTGTGATAAGTAGCGAAATACTCTGCGAAGTCAGGAATCGGCTGGCGGTTGGGGTGTGCATAGTCAATACCTAAGCCACCTCCCACGTTGATATGTTCCACGATAATCTGACGGGCAAAAAGTTTCTCCTGTAATTCGTTTACACGGTTACAGAGTGCCACGAAGTCGCCCATATCCAGAATCTGTGAGCCGATGTGGAAGTGTAATCCTACGAACTTCACGTTTTTCATCTCCAGTGCCAGGTCAATCACACGATCCATGTCTTGTATACTGATACCGAATTTATTTTCTGCCAGTCCGGTAGTGATGTTGGCATGCGTATGAGCACCTACATCCGGATTGATACGGAAAGCCACGCGGGCAATCTTGTTCTTTGCTGCAGCCAGTTCGTTGATGACTTCCAGTTCTGGAATAGACTCAACGTTAAAACAAAAAATGTCATAATCCAGTCCCAGATTGATTTCCTTGTCTGTTTTTCCTACTCCAGCATATACAATCTTGCTAGCAGGGAATCCGGCCTTGATGGCAGCTTTGATTTCGCCGCCGCTTACGCAGTCAGCTCCCAGTCCGCTTTCACGAATGATGCCTAATATTTTAGGGTTGGCATTAGCTTTCACCGCATAGTGCACACAGAATTTATTGTATTTTCCTGCTTCCTCCTTGATTTTATTTAAGGTTTCACGAAGCAGATTTGTGTCATAATAATAAAATGGCGTTTCCAGTTTTCGGAACTGCTCTATTGGAAAATTAGCTTTCATAAAATGGGTTTAGTTGTGATTGTTGTTATATTAGAAGAATAAAAAAGGCGGTGATGCGGTTTTTACTGACCGTATCCTCCGCCTTTAGCTTTTATAAAAGGTTGCTTTTATTTCTCTTTACCGTTGAAAAGCACGTTGCTCAATGACTGCAACGCCTGCTTCTTATCTGATTCACGAATCAGGAAAGAGATGTTGTAGTTACTTCCACCGAATGAAATCATACGTACCGGAATTTCACGCATTGCATCCAGTGCCTTTGCTTCGAAACCTACGTTTTCCCATTCCAGGTCGCCCACTACACAGACGATACACATGTCATGGTCTACCGTTACTGTACCGTACTTCTTCAGGTCGTTTACGATTTCGTTCAGGTGTTTTGTGTTGTCAATCGACATAGATACACCCACTTCTGAAGTACATACCATATCAATCGGAGTCTGGTAGCTTTCAAAGATTTCAAATACCTTGCGGAGGAAACCGTGAGCCAGCAGCATACGGCTTGACTTAATCTTGATAGCGGTGATGTTGTCTTTGGCAGCTACCGCCTTGATTTTGCCTTTTTCCGTATCGTTAGAAATCAGTGTGCCCGGAGCAGTCGGTTCCATGGTGTTCAGCAAACGTACCGGAATGTTGGCATATTTAGCCGGCTGGATACAAGTCGGGTGCAGAATCTTTGCACCGAAGTAGGCCAGTTCAGCTGCTTCTTCAAAGTGAAGCTGACGTACCGGAGAAGTCTTGTCTACTACGCGCGGGTCATTGTCGTGCATACCGTCGATGTCTGTCCAGATCTGGATTTCAGAAGCATTGATGGCAGCTCCAATCAGAGAAGCCGTATAGTCACTTCCTCCACGCTGCAGGTTGTCGATTTCACCGTATGCGTTGCGGCAGATGAATCCCTGAGTGATATAGATTTCATAACCCGGGTTTGCTTCCAGTTGTGCCGACAGTTTTTCGCGGATATAAGTCAGGTCCGGTTCACTGTTCTTGTCAGTGCGCATGTATTCCAGTGCCGGAATCAATGTCGCGTTTACGCCCTGCTCGCACAAGTAGTTAGTCACCATGTTGGTAGAGATGATTTCTCCCTGAGCTAGGATGACTTTTTCTTCAAATAAAGTAAATATGTCTTTCGTATAAGAACGAATGTAATCGAATACAGATTTTACGAAATCCAGTGTTTTCTGTTTATATTCTTCGGTAGAATACAACTCATCAATGTGCTGTTTATATTTCGCTTCCAGTCTATTGATGATTTCATTTGCACCTTCTGGATTTTTCTTGTACAGATAATCCGAAATTTCAACTAATGTGTTAGTCGTACCTGACATGGCAGACAGGACTACAATTTTCTGTTCGCCGTCAGTGATTAATTTGGCCACATCCTTCATTCTTTGTGCAGAACCCACAGATGTACCTCCAAACTTTAAAACTTTCATTTTACGTTTCGAATTTTAAATGTTCTATAATTAATTAATTTCGGGAGCAAATGTAATAATAAAAACCCTATTTTGGGGTCATTTGGGCAAAAATCCTTTTACTCCTTTGTCTTTTTTATGAATTTGTCGTTTCCGTGAGACGGTGATGTTCGCATTTGTACACTTTTCCGGGATATTCCGAAAGCAAGTTGAGGTTGTGCGTGGTCATCAGAATGGCTGAGCCCTGACGGCAGATGTCCTGCAATAATTCCACGATGCGCCGTCCGGTTTCCACGTCCAGATTGCCGGTCGGTTCATCGGCCAGGATAATTTCCGGTTTGTTCAGTATGGCCCGGGCGATGACGATACGCTGCTGTTCTCCACCGGAAAGTTCGTTAGGCATTTTGTACCCCTTGTTTTCCATGCCAACCTGCTGGAGCACTTCTTCAATTCGCCGTTCTATTTCGGTACGGTTTTTCCAGCCGGTAGCTTTAAGCACGAATTTCAGGTTTTCGTGCACGGTACGGTCGGTCAGTAGCTGGAAATCCTGAAACACGATGCCGAGTTTCCGGCGCAGGGTAGGGAAGTCCTTCCGTTTCAGGGTGCGCATGGCATTTCCCAGCACCCATGCTTCTCCGGCATCAATCTCCACCTCACCGTAGATGGTTTTCAGGAGAGTAGACTTTCCGCTGCCCACCTTCCCGATGAGATAGACAAATTCGCCTTTCCGGAGTTCCAGGTTTACGTCAGAAAGAATCTCCTGTCCTTGCAAGCTCACGTTTACGTGCTGGTAAGAAATGAGTGGTTGTTCTTCCATATATAGTGATTAGTGTTTTTTCCAGGTGGCGCTGTGACGCTCTTTCAATTCACGGGCTAAGTCTTCAATGCGGTAGCCTTTGTACGTAAGCAGCACAATCAAGTGGTAAAGCAGGTCGGCTCCTTCGTAAATCAGGCGTTCGTCGGTTCCATTGCAGGCTTCGAGGATGGTTTCTACAGCTTCTTCACCTACCTTTTGTGCCATCTTGTTGACTTCTGAATTGAACAGGCTGGTGGTGTACGATTTCTCCGGCATTTCCTGACGGCGACGGTCGATGAAATCCTGTAACTCTTTCAGGAACATGATGTCCTGCTCGTTTTTGTCTCCCCAGCAAGTATCTGTGCCCTTGTGGCAGACAGGGCCTTCCGGATGTACCATGATGAGCAGTGTGTCGTTGTCACAGTCAGCCTTTACCGAAACCACGTGCAGAAAGTTTCCGCTTTCTTCTCCTTTGGTCCACAGACGGTTTTTGGTACGGCTGAAGAAAGTCACCTTACCCGTTTCCATGGTTTTCTCGTAGGCTTCCTTGTTCATGAATCCCAGCATCAATACTTTTTGCGTATAGTTATCTTGGATAATGGCCGGAATCAAGCCATTCATTTTTTCAAAATCCAGTTCCATAATCTTACTTTATATAATATAGTTAGTTTAAACAGTTATCTGCGCACGGCGATACCTTCTTTGCAAAGGTAATCTTTTAATTCGGGAATTGGAATTTCACCGAAGTGAAAAACACTGGCTGCCAGGGCGGCATTAGCTTTTCCTAACGTAAATGCGTCACGGAAATCCTCTTTCTTGCCAGCTCCTCCGGAAGCAATGACCGGAATGGTAAGCCGGTCGGCCAGTTCGGCCAGTGCTTCGTTGGCATATCCTTCCTTTACCCCGTCGTGGTCCATGCTGGTAAACAAGATTTCCCCGGCTCCGCGGCTGTTGGCTTCTTCCGCCCATTCCATAAGGAAACGGTCGGTCTCCAGCCTTCCTCCGTTGAGGTAACATTTCCAGCCTTGCGGGGTTTGTCGGGCATCAATGGCCACCACACATACCTGCGAACCGAAATGGCGGGCGATGTCATCGATGAGCTGCGGGTTCCGGATGGCCGAAGAGTTGATAGACACCTTGTCGGCTCCGGCATTTAGCAGACGTTCCACATCGCTCAGTTCATGAATACCTCCTCCCACGGTGAAAGGAATGTTGATTTCCGCAGAAATGCGTTTCACCAGCTCCGTAAACGTTTTCCGTCCTTCGTGGCTGGCAGTGATGTCCAAATAAACCAGTTCGTCGGCTCCTTGTTCACTGTAAGCCTTTCCGAGTTCTACCGGGTCGCCCGCTTGTCGCAGATTGACGAAGTTGGTACCTTTCACCGTTTGTCCGTCTTTGATATCAAGACAGGGTATGATTCTTTTTGCTAACATAATCAGTTTCTTGAGTTAAGAGTTAAGAAAGAAAAGCTTTCAAGTCCTGCAGGGTAATACGCCCTTCATAGAAAGCCTTGCCGAATACCACTGCCGGAATACCTACTTCGTTCAGTGCTTCAATGTCCTTCATGCCGCTGATGCCTCCGCTGGCTATCAGATGCAGGTCGGGGTGCGCCTCCATAATTTGCTTGTATAGCTCCAAAGACGGCCCGTTGAGCATCCCGTCGCGAGAGATGTCCGTACAGAGTACCTTTGCGACACCTTTCTTTATATAGTCATCCAAGAACGGCATCAGCTCCAGACGGCTACATTCCAGCCATCCGTTGACGGCTATTTTCCCGTCTTTGGCATCCGCTCCCAAAATAATCCGCTCACTGCCATATACCTCCATCCATCGGTTGAACGTATCCGGCTCCTTTACGGCGATGCTGCCCAGCGTTACCATCTGCGCTCCGCTTTCGAAGGCAATGTGCAAGTCTTCATCGCTTTTGATGCCTCCGCCAAAGTCAATGACCAGCGAAGTCTGTCCGGCCAGTGCTTCCAGTACCTTATAGTTTACCACATGTTTGGAAGCCGCTCCGTCCAGGTCGACTACATGCAGGCGATGGATGCCATGCGCTTCAAACATTTTGGCCACTTCCACCAGATTCTCGTTGTAAACCTTTTTCGACTGATAGTCGCCCTGAGAAAGTCGTACACACTTCCCGTCGATGACATCGATGGCTGGTATAAGTTCTATCATATTTTATATAATGTTTCGTGATTAGAGATTCAAAAAGTTGCGTAGGATACATTCTCCCACCTTTCCGCTTTTTTCCGGATGAAACTGGGTGGCATAGAAGTTATCCTTGTGCAAGGCCGCACTGAAAGGGGTGATATAGTTGGTTGTGGCCGCTGTAAATTCGTTGACCGGCACATAGAAACTATGCACGAAATACACGAACTCTTCTTCTTTCATACCTTGAAAGAGCGGGCTGCGGAGATGTGACAATGTATTCCATCCCATGTGAGGAACTTTCTCTTCAGGATTGGTCGACTGGAATCGCTTGACCTCCGCATCGAAGATTCCCAGACAGTCCGCATCACCTTCTTCCGAATGTCGGCAGAGCAACTGCATCCCCAGGCAAATACCTAATACTGGTTGTTTGAGCTCTTTGATGAGAAGGTCCATGTGGCAAGCTTTCAGGTAATCCATGGTGGTACGTGCTTCGCCCACTCCCGGGAAAATCACCTTGTCGGCACTGAGCAGTGTCTCCTTGTCGTTGGTAATGACAGGTTCCACACCCAATCGCTTCAGTGCACAATCCACCGAAAAGAGGTTGCCTGCATTGTATTTTATGATTGCAATTTTCATTCAGTGCTGTTTTTTTTGTAGAAAAAATAGTTTTTGCAAAAGTAACGAATTATAAACAATCTCCTAATAAAAGCGACAAAAAGTTTGTCTGTGATGGTGGTTTTCTGACAAGGTTTTTGTAAGAAGCTCCTATGTGTGGCTTTCTAAAAAATGAGGCGTAAAACTTTTTTGAATATTTTTTCGGAAAGCTATTGCAGATTCAAAAAAAAGCACTACCTTCGCATCGCAATCAAGAGAGATAGCAACGAAAAAAACTTAATGGTGCGTTAGTTCAGTTGGTTAGAATACATGCCTGTCACGCATGGGGTCACGGGTTCGAGTCCCGTACGCACCGCTGAGGCTCAAGGACAACTGAGAGTCTGAAAGCGACAAAGTCCACAATTTCAATGAATTGTGGACTTTTTTTATGTCTTGTAAGTGCCAATCCAAGGACATCAAACAGCCCACTTCGGACAAAGTTCCGTTACCAAATCGTTACAGAAAAAACGACGTCTAATTATTGTAACGATTTTCATGCTAACTCGCTGATTTGTGCGCTGTTGTCTCAATTCTGTCTGCTCATAATTCAATTAATAACCTTTCCTTTGTGACATTGTGTAACGATTATAACGAAGGATATAAAACAGATACAGTTATGAGCAAAAGTACATTCAAAATTCTCTTCTATCTGAGAAAGAACTACGTGAACAAAGAAGGTAAGGCGAGCATTATGATTCGTATCACCGTAAACGGGGAAATGTCACAATTCAGTTCAAAACTGGATGTGGAGCCTCGTCTGTGGGACACCAAACTGGGACGTTTGTCAGGGAACGGAGCGAAAGCAAGGCAGGTGAACAATATGCTGGATGACATACGCACCGCATTGAACAACCACTACCGCTATATAGAATCAAGGGATTCCTTTGTGACTGCCGAAAAAGTAAGAAACGCTTTTCTCGGATATGAGGTGAGACAACAGACTTTACTGGAGCTTTTTAAACAGCACAATGAGGATGCAGAAAAACTTTGTGGCATCAGTAAAGCTCCGGCTACTCTTGTTAAATATGACCGAACTTACAGGCGGTTGGAAGAGTTCATGAAAGTAAAGTATAGAATATCAGATATAGCGCTTCGGGAAATAGACCATAAGTTTGTGACCGATTTTGAGTTTTATCTAAGAACTGTGAGCCGATGTAATGAGAACACGACAGGAAAGTTCATGCAGATATTCCGTAAAATTATTTTGATAGCCAAAAATAACGGATGGATAACGGTTGATCCGTTTGCCAATTATCATATCCACATGAAAGCCGTTGACCGCGGTTATCTGACGGAAGAAGAATTGGAACGTATCCTGAAAAAGGATTTTCAGTCACAAAGGCTGGAACAAGTACGGGACATATTTATATTCTCTTGCTTCACGGGACTTGCTTACATTGATGTTTATAACCTGAAAAAAGAAAACATCTGTACGTCATTTGACGGTAGTAAATGGTTGAAACTACATCGTCAGAAGACTGCCACTCCGGTAAATCTTCCACTTCTGAAAATTCCGCTGGCGATATTAGAAAAATATGAAGGAAAGTTAAATAATGGTCGTGTATTACCTGTGTTGAGCAATCAGAAGGCGAACTCTTATCTGAAAGAGATTGCTGATTTGTGCGGAATTAAAAAAAATATTACCTTTCACTTGGCAAGACACACATTTGCAACCACCACCACATTGTCTAAAGGTGTGCCGATTGAAACTGTATCGAAATTATTAGGACATACGAACATAAAGACCACTCAAATATATGCGCGTATAACTAATGAGAAGATACGTGAGGATATGGAAGTTTTGGCAAGTAAACTGACAAGCATAGAAGATGTTGCATTGAAAAGTAGTGTAATATAGACGATTTGTCGTTCTTGTTTCAAACATTCCTGATTGACGGTAAGAACAAAAGATATGCTATGATAAAAATTGGAAATTTTGAAATAGAATATGACAAGAATGCTCCTGATGCTGTGACGGTAAAGATAGAGGCAGATAAGAACGGTGAAGTGTGGTTACCGAAATGCGACATTGCACGGGCGTATAGCGTGTTTGTACAATCGGTAAATGCCGGACTGAAATCCCTTGCAAAAACCGGAGACTTTGATGAATACCGGGATGTGCGGGTGGAACATTTCACCTATAACGGGAAAGATTGCAGTGTGGACCTCTACAGTCTGGAAACCATCATTGCACTGGGATTCCGTATGAAGGGACTGAAATGCGAGGCATTCAGGAAATGGGCTGCAAGACGGCTGGCAGAGTCTTTTGAAAAGAAGAAAAGTACGGTGATTCTTTGCATGAGCGGCGAAAAGAGAAACAACTGGAACTGAAAACCGCAGGATATGGCGGATATACGTGTCGGGATAGTCTCCCCTGTCCGGGAGGCTGTCCCGACACGTGTTTTTCGGGAAAGTTAAAAAAGAATAAAAATGAAAGTTCGGCAATTCGTAAAATGACAGTAATGTGTAACTTATCCCTCCTTAAATACATATTGTAAAAATACAGAGACATTATGGTGGAAGAATTTGATTTGTTCGAAGAGGTGGAAGTGCAGTTCTGTGACGAGGAATGCACGGCATCGGTGTGGCATGGGGTGAGCTATTGCGAAAGCCTGTTCTGCCGGGAAAAACCGAAATCCGAACTGACGGTAATCGTCAGGGAGGAAGGCATGATGTATTTCCTTGCGGCAGATATGGATGAGTTTGCAGGACTATGCCGGAAACACGGATGGTACATCGTCTCGCACCAGCGGTTCAGCGAGGCGATGGAAATCGGCATGTGTCTGATGGAAGGCGGGAAACATGCGGGATGGTACTCGCTGGGCAGGTCGAAGGAATCGAATGCCATGATGAGGGACGTGCTGAACTTCACATTTGAGAGTGGGAAGCGACCGGACTTCTATCCGTATGAAACGATATTCAAGGGAGAAGTGCTTATAGACGGATGTAAATGTCATTATCTGCATGACTATCACCCCACAAAGATGGAAAAGACGAACGAACATCAGAAACGGGTAAGCAACCTGATTTTCCGTTTCAAGGAGGGTGGACACTGCGGCGAGCTGGTCGCACAAATACTTGCACTGTGCCTGAAGCATACGGGTTTCAATGGCACACAAGAAGATACGGTGCTGATACCGATACCGGCATCGACAAGGGAAAGACAACGGAAACGCTTTCCGGTGGTGTACTACTATCTGTCGAAATGGCTGGGCATTACGGACGGTTTCAAGGCCATCTGGATAGAGGAAGACCGCGAGCAACTGAAAGGAAAGGGAAAGGATAAGGACATACTGCGGAACCTGCAATTCACACGGCGGTATATCAGAGGAAAGAATGTTGTCCTGCTGGATGATGTACTCACGACCGGGGAGAGCTTCAGGCAACTGCAACGAAAGATGAAACAACTGGGGGCATTGTCGGTTATCGGGGTGTTTTTGGGGAAGACGGTATGATGCTATACTAAAAATTACAATCACCGATAAATCTAAAGAAATTAATGGTTTAATTATATTTGCATTAGGAATATAAAAATTCAGAATTATGTTTATCTCGAAAGTAAGAATAAAAGGTTTTAGAAATTTCCAAGATACAAAAATAGAATTTCATGAAGGTATTAATGTTATTATAGGACATAACAATGCAGGAAAGAGTAATATTCTACATGCTATTCGATTAGTTCTTGACGGTCAATGTACAAGAAGGCTTGGAATATATGACTTTAACAGATATATAAGTTTAGAGAGTCTAAAAAAGAGTGCACCAACTATTTCAATAAGTGTAACCCTAAAAAAGAGTAGTATTGATGAACAAGCAGATGATTTAACAACTGTTCGTAATTGGCTTACGAAATTAGAAGATGACTATGAAGCCGAGTTAACATACGAATTTTTCTTACCTGAGGATAAGATAGATGCGTATAAAGAGAGTATAAGCGGTGTAGAGGATTGTAAACAGGCATGGAAAATTATTCAACGTAATTTCCTTCGATATTATGTATATCGCATTTGGGGAGGAGCATCTGATAAGCATATTGTAGCAGAAAGTGATAACTTGCAAAAATTTGATTTCCAATTCTTGAATGCAATCCGGGATGTTAGTAAAGATTTGTTTTCTGGACGAAATACCTTATTGCATGAAGTTCTCGATTTTTTTATAGACTTTGATATAAAAAAATCAGAAGAATTGACTTCTGATGAAAAAAGAGAACAAATACAAATACTTCAAGATAAATTTGATTCAGATTCATCAGAACTTTTAGAAAAGCTTATAGAAAGAATGGAAAGTGGCAAATCTGAAATGCTTGATTATGCTACAGCTATAGGAGCATCTTTTAATGGAGCAACTCCAGATTTTGAAGGTTCTCTTTCTGAGACAGAAATGTTTTCCGCTTTGCAAATGATCATTAAATATACAACAGGGATAGAAATATCCGCCAATCATAATGGTTTGGGGTATAATAACCTTATATATATGTCACTTTTATTAGCTAAAATGCAGGCAAATTCAGATGGCAACTATTTGGGAAGTAACGCTAAAGTTTTTTCCATATTGGCAATAGAAGAACCTGAAGCTCATTTGCATCCAGCTATGCAATATAAGTTCTTAAAATTCTTAAAGGATAATCAGATAGCTAAAAAGAAAGCAAGACAAATATTTGTAACATCCCATTCAACACAAATAACAGCAGCTGTTTCTCTTGATGATATAATTTGCTTATATAGTAAACACATAGGAGATAATCAAGTAGGTTACCCGGGTAAAGTATTTACGGATTCAGAAGAGGATCAAGATTCTAAAGCTTATGTTCAGCGATTCTTGGATGCTACTAAAAGTGATATGCTTTTTGCACAAAAGGTTATTATGGTAGAGGGAATAGCAGAGGAATTGTTATTACCTACATTGGCGAAATATTCAGGTTTTGACTTGACAGATCATCATATTGCTGTTATAAATGTTGGAGGAAGATATTTTTCTCATTTTCTTAAATTATTTGATATGGATAAATCAGATTATGCCATTCCTAAAAAAATAGTTTGTATTACAGACCGTGATCCAGTCAGAAAATCTAAAACTGCTAAAAACTCCAAATTTACTACCTGTTATCCATTTGAATATGAAATGGAAATGGATTTATATGATTATAAAAAACATGGTATTGATGAAGAAATTTTATATAAAGACAATCCTAATATTCATTTTTTTAGCCAAGATATAGAAAAAGGGAAAACATTAGAATATGATTTGATGCTTCACAATATAAATTCTGATTTATTGTATACTAAATCAGTAAGCAATATTGAAGAGATGAAAAAAATGCGTAGTCTTGAATTGGATGAAGCAATAGACGCATTAAGAAAAGGAAATTTCAAAACAAGAATGAAAGAATCACTTTCAAAATCAGAATGGGAAATAGAAGATAAAAAGAAAGCACTTATGGCATCACGTTATTTATTTTCTGTAGATAAAGGAGGAAATGCCTTAGAATTATGTGTTGCTTTAGAGAAAAATTATATGTTACCTGCCGGCAAAAAAGAAGATTTTATTGTTCCACCATACATAGAAAAAGCATTAGAATGGCTATTTGCATAACATCAGATACAATTATACCAGAAAATACTTGTTTTAGAATTTTTGCTGGTCCAGGTGCAGGCAAGACATATTGGCTTGTTAAGCATATTCAGAATGTTTTAAGGAATTCAAAGCACTTAAATAAGACAAGCAAAATAGCGTGTATAACATATACAAATGTAGGGGCAGAGACTGTGATTAGTCGCCTTGCGATGTCTGGTAAAAGGGTGATAGTATCAACTATCCATAGTTTTCTATATAATTATATTGTTAAGCCATATATATCTTTTATAGCAAAAGATGAAAGTTTTGCAGTAGATTTATTAAAAGGGGATGACGATCGTCTTTTAATAGATTATCCAACAATAGAACTTATTAAACAAAAGACCAATCAACAATGGGTATCAAATGATGTAATAATAAAATGTATTCAGTGGTCTAAATGGCAACTAATAGATGGTGATTTAGTATGTAGAACTAAATTCCCGATTAGGCATAAAGGCTATCTTATAAAAAATGAGACAAGCATTGCTTATAAAAAAATAGCCTGGGGAAAGGGCATCTTGCATTATGATGATATTCTTTATTTTAGTTATAAGCTAATAAAAAAATATCCGTTTATTCTCCATGTAATATCAAAAGAATTTCCTTACTTTTTTATAGACGAGTTTCAAGATACTAATCCCATACAAACAGAGATTATAAAAGAAATAGCAGCCAATGGTACTATTACTGGAGTTATTGGTGATAAAGCACAATCTATATACGGCTTTCTTGGAGCAGATGTCACACAATTTGAGAAATTTAATATTCCAAACTTACAAGATTACGAACTTAAAGGGAATCATAGGAGTACATATAATATTATAAAATTACTAAATGTTCTTCGACCAGACTTTCAGCAAAAATGCTTGACAGAAAATGAGGGTAATATCCCTATGTTGATTGTAGGAGATAAAATAACTTGTTACAATGAATGTAGAAAAATTTTAGGTGATGTAGAGATTCATACTTTGGCTTTCAAAAATACAGATTCTAATCTTATGAAACGATTAGAAAATATAGAGGTAGAGGATAGTAAATTGATAGACAATATACCCGATTCTGATTATAATAGAAGAGAATGTATCAGATTATTTATAAAAGCTATAGAGTGTGCAAAGGATTGCTCCTATAAAGAGTCTTTTGCTCTAATGGAAAGGTTGGGATATGACTCATGTGATTCTATAAAAATTATTAAGGATTTGTTGGATGGTTATGAAACATATAACAACAACTCACTTCTTTATTTTTTTAATTATATCAATACTCGATTTGCCTTAAATCTATCTCGTTTATCTAAAGGTAAAGCTAAATCATTTTATGAAAGTCATACATATCAAGAATTAGCTATATGTGTAAATAATCCTTCTGATATAGGATTTCATAGAACCATTCATAAATCTAAAGGAGATGAGTTTGATAATGTTTTTTTGATTATACCTGAAGAAAATATATTAAAGTTCTTTCTATCTCCTAATCTGATAGAAGATGAAAGTCAACGTGTTTATTATGTAGCAATGAGTAGAGCTAAGCTAAATCTTTTTATATCGGTACCTTCTCTTTCATTAGAATTGGAGGAAGAACTGAGAAAGCATAAAATTCCTATAGATATAAAAAGATTGTAATATGTAAATTAGAACTTATTATTTTATCAGGCGGCTTCATCCGTGCTTCAGTGCCGGATGGAGCCGCTTTTTTTGTGCCCGTATGCGGGGAAAACGGGGATTATGGAAGGAAAACGAGGAAAATCATTCCCTACTATGGAAATACTATGGATTGTACCTGCGTAGAGTTGCGCACCTTTGCAGCGTAACCAATACGGAAGGATATGGAAATAATAACGATGGACAATGAGGTCGTGAAGACGATGATGGAGAAGATAGACCGCATAGCGGACTATGTTTTCAAGAAAGACAATGTGCCGAAGGAGGAAGCGGAAATCCTGCTGACGAGCGAGGAGGCGGCGGACCTGCTGAAAATCAGCACGAGAACACTGCAACGGATGCGAAAGGACAAGACTATTCCCTACATGATGGTGAGAAGCAAATGCCGGTACAGACTGACGGATCTGGAGGAATGCGTGAGACGGAAAATCGTACACTGCAATCCCAAGACGCTGGAGGAGTTCAAGCATAACTACCTGATGACCAGAAAGGAGGCGGATGATGGAAGGGATTGGTAAGGAAATGTTCGAGGAATGGATGAAGCGCCTCATGGAACGGATTGACCGGCTGGACAGCATCATATCGGTACTGATAAACAAGGAAGCGGCGGGTGTGAAGTACATGGACGGAGAACGGCTGTATGACAATCAGGACCTGTGCGAGATGCTGAGAACGAGCAAACGGTCGCTACAGCGGTTCCGCAGCGAATACGGACTGCGTTACCAGAAAATCAGCCGCAAGACCTACTACAAGGAATCGGACGTGCTGGAGTTTATCAGCCGGAACATGGAAGAGGTGACGCTGGACGGCAAAAAGGTGCTGAAAGTGAAGGAAGGAACGGGAAAGAAAGCTCCGGGCAAAACGGCGAAAAGGAAAAAAGGAGGCAGAAGGAATACCGGGACTGACAAGCACACGTGAAACGGAGGCGAAAAGAAAAATCAGTAATGGATGGTGACCGGATGTAAACGGAAAGTTGAGGGTGAGACTGATGCAAACCGGGAGTGACAAGCGCACGTGAAACGGAGACGAAAAGCGAAACCGGAAGTGGATGGTGACCGGATGTAAACGGGAATCTGAGGGCGAGCCTGATGCAAACCGGGACTGTAAGGTGAACGGGAAACCGGAACGAAAAGAAAAACAGACCTGCACGGGAATACCGGCGGGACTATCATCAAACAATAAAAAAATCAATCAATGGAACAGAAAAAGAAAAAGCAAGAGGATGTACTGGTTGTCCGCGATGAGAAGACGGGCGAAATCAGTGTGGTTGCCGGACTGGATGCCAGGGGCTATCCCAAGAGGGCACAGGCAAAGGCGGAACATTCGCAGGAGTTTTTGCGCTTTGACCGCCACGGGGATGCGATAGACAATTTCATGAGAAATTTCTACCGCCAGTGTAAGGAACCGACACGATTCGGTTTCTACAGGGTGGCAGCGGATACGGTGGAAGCACTGCTTCCGGTTATCAAGGACCTGCTGAAAGACCCTGTGGCGAACGCAGAACTGCTCGCTCCGCACAAGGTGGATACATCGGGGTACCAGCAAGCTGAGGAACAGCAGGCTACGGAAGAGGTGAAAAGAGAAAATGCTGAAACGGAAGCGGAGGGACAGCAGGCTGCGGAGGAGGCGAAAAAAGAAAATGCCGGGACGGAGACTGAGGAACAGCAGGCTGCGGAGGAGGCGAAAAAAGAAAATGCCGGGACGGAGACTGTGGAACAGCAGAATGCGGAAGAGGTGAAAAAAGAAAATGCCGGTACGGAGGCTGAGGAACAGCAGGCTGCGGAGGAGGCAAAAAAAGAAAATACGGAAGAAAATAATGTGGAACAACAAACAAATGAGAAAATGGAAAAAATGAAACTGAAAAATCAGGAACAGCAACCGCAGGCGGCGGAATCGCAGGCGGTACAGGGACAGGAACCGGCACAGGACGGACAACCGCAGGCGAAGACGCAAAGACCGAACCTGATAGCGGACGGCGACGTGGACTGGAAGGAACTGGAACGGTTCGGGGTGAAAAAAGAGAATCTGTCTGAAAAGGATATGAAAGCCCTGATGAACTATGGCAAGACGAATCTGGTGACGGTGAACCCGACCTTCGGCGGAGATAGTTATGAGCTGCAAGCCCGACTATCGTTTCAGAAGACGGAAGACGGCAAAATGAAGCTCGCACCCCATTTCGTGCGCCATGAGCCGAGGCTTGACATCCCCTACAACGGCTATACTTTCACAGACGAGGACAAGAAGAACCTGAAACAGACAGGTAATCTGGGCAGGTTGGTGGATGTGGCAGATACGAAAACCGGTGAGATGCGTCCGTCGTACATCAGCATCGACCGCCTGACGAATGAAATCGTGGACATTCCGGCAAGCAAGGTACGCATCCCGGACAGAATCGGACTGACGGAACTGTTAAAACCGGAACAGGACATCCTGCGTGCAGGACTGGCACTACCTAAGGAGGTGACGCTGAAGAACGGACGCAAGTTTGAAGCCGTGTTGCAAGTAAGTGCGGAGAAACGCGACGTGGAGTTTGTGCCGGAACATCTGTGGCAGGGACAATCGCAGCGACGCGGAAACGGACAGGAGAAAAAACAGAAAAGCCCGGAAGCCCCGGATACTCCCGGACAGCAGCAGAAGGAAGCCGGGAGTCAGGAGAACGGACAACGCCGCAACCGCTCGTGGACAAACGAGGACGGAAGCATACGTCCGATAGGCAAATGGAAGGATGACAAATTTACGGAACAGCAGAAAGCAGACTATGTGGCGGGGAAAGTTGTGGTACTTGCCAACGCAAAGGACGACCAGGGACAACCCTGCACGAAGTACCTGAAGTTCGACCGCGAGAAAGGCAGGCCGCTGACCTATTCGGCAAATCCCGACCTCGCACAGACCGTTGCCCCGTCGAACGAGAGCCGCACACAGCTTGCGGTGAACAACGAGGGCAAGACGAACGAGGCAACCAAGCACCTGAAGGAGCCGCTTACGCAGGGACAGACCGCTCCGAAGGACGATGCCCAGAAAAAGCAGCAGACGAAGAAATCCAAAGGCATGAAGGTTTCCTGAGTGCCGCCACTAAATCCATTACAAGAGAATAAACAACGGATTGAAACGGGGCCTCATGCGCCATGTACCGCATATCCCACGGACACCGGCGTACCCCGTTCCACTCCACAAGGAACAAAAGTATCAATGATTAAAACAGAAAATGTATGATTACCATATTGGCAGAAAAACCGAGCGTGGCGCGTGAGATAGCACGCATCGCCGGAGCGACAAGAAAAGAGGAAGGATATTATACGGGAAACGGCTACCATGTGACATGGGCACTGGGGCATCTGGTGCAGCCTGCCCTGCCGGACGGCTACGGCTTCAAGGGCTTCAGCAGGGACAGCCTGCCGGTGATACCGGAGGTGTTCCTGCTGATCCCCCGACAGGTAAAGACGGACAAGGGCTACAAGGCGGATGCGGCAGCGATGAAACAGATAAAGGTGATAACCAAGTTGTGGCAGGAAAGTGAGGGCATCATTGTGGCAACGGACTGTGCCCGCGAGGGGGAACTGATATTCAGATACCTGTATGCCTATACGGGCTGTACGCTGCCCTTCCGCCGCCTGTGGATAAGCTCGCTTACGGACACCGCCATCCGCAAGGGATTGAAGGAACTGAAGGACGGGCATGAATATGACGACCTGTATCTGGCGGCAAAGGCACGCAGCGAAGCGGACTGGCTGGTGGGCATCAACGGCACGCAGGCACTGACCGTAGCCGCCGGGCGGGGCACATACTCGGTGGGGCGCGTGCAGACACCCACGCTGGCGATGGTCTGCAAGAGGTACTGGGAGAACAGACGCTTTACACCGGAACCGGTACACCAGCTGCATTTCTCGGTGACACCGACGGATACGGATACGGTTGTGAAGTTTTCCTCGGTAAAGAAATGGCAGGACAAGGAAGAGGCGGCTGCACTATATTATAAGGTAAAGGCGAAGATGTGCGCCACCGTGACCAAGGTGGAAAAGAAGGAGAAGGTGGAGAACCCTCCGCTGCTGTACGACCTGACCACACTGCAGAAGGAGGCGAACACGAAGCACGGATTCACGGCGGAGCAGACGCTGGAGCTGGTGCAGAAGCTCTATGAAGCGAAGCTCGTCACCTATCCGAGAACATCGAGCCGCCATATTCCGGAAGATGTGTTTGCTGAAATACCGCTGCTGTTTGAACGGCTGGCAGGGCACTCCGCCCTTGCGGAGAAAATCGGGGAACTGGGGGAACTGAACCGCCGTTGTGTGGATGCCTCGAAAGTGACTGACCACCATGCCCTGCTGGTGACACCCAACCGCCCGCTTGCCCTGTACAAGAACGAGCAGCTCATCTACGACATGATTGCCGGACGCATGGTAGAGGCATTTTCGGAGGAATGTGTGAAGGATACGGCTACCGTAGTAGCGGAGGTGGTGCCGGACGCAGGAGAAAGATGCGAGGGCCTGACGTTTGAGGCGAAAGGCTGCATCGTGCGCAAGGCAGGCTGGCGCGGCGTGTACGGAGAGTACGGCGAGGACAGCGGGAATACGGCATTGCCGGACTGGAGGGAAGGTGACACACTGGTGATGGCGGGATGCTCGATGAGTTCGGGCATGACCCGACCGAAACCGCTGCATACGGAAAGTTCGCTGCTGGCAGCGATGGAGACCGCCGGACGCGACGATGTGGAGGATGAGGAGGCACGCCAGGCCCTGAAGGACTGCGGTATCGGCACACCCGCCACACGTGCCGCAATCATCGAAACGCTGATCAGAAGGGAATACATGGTGCGTGTGAAGAAATCGCTGGTGCCGACGGAGAAAGGGCTTGCCCTGTATTCCATTGTCAAGGAAATGGACATCGCCAATGTGGAGATGACCGGACGCTGGGAAGCGGAACTGGCAAAGATAGAACAGGGAAAGACACCGCATGAGGCTTTTATGAGGGACATAGAAAGCTATACCCGCAAGATTACCACGGACCTGCTTGCGTGTGACCGTATTTTCGGACACAAGGCATCGGGCTGTACCTGCCCCAAATGCGGCACGGGCACGATGCAGTTCTACGGCAAGGTTGTGCGTTGCGACAACCCGGACTGCCTGCTGCCCGTGTTCCGCCAGATAGCGGGCAAGACACTCACCGACGAGGAAATGACCGGTCTGCTGACGGAAGGAAAGACGGCGATGCTCGGCGGGTTCAAGAGCAAGCAGGGCAAGCCCTTCAGCGCTGCGGTGACTTTTGATGCGGAGTTTAACACGAAGCTGGTGTTTGCGGAGAGTAAAGGCGAAAGAAAAGGTACGAAAACAAAAGGAAGAAGAAAATAATGAGTAATTTTGCCACTGATTCATGTCATAATCTGTTTCAACCTGGTTGTACTTTTTATTTACATGGATTTAGTGGTAACTGATTGCCGGCTGCACTCGGCATAGTTCTGACAAGTCCGACTCTGCCCCCGTTTGCACGACAATTAGTGGCGGCACCCGGAGGGATACCGGGTGCCTTTTTCTATCCTTTCCAATAAGCATCCTGATTATTCACCCACTAAATCCATAAGAAAATGAAACAGAACAAGAAAACCGCTCCGGCGGAGCTGTCCTACTACGGGCTGTATCTGCTGGACTACCTGAGAAAATACCATCCCGACAAAGTAATTGATACCGAGTTTATAACCGGAAGGGAGGAAGCCGCCTCGGAAACATTCGAGAAGGAAAGGGCGGCGGGAAGTACGGTGGAAGCCGCACAGGAGGAAGCCATGCGCGTCCTGCTCGAAGGGCTACACTTCTCCCCCTACGCACTGTTGCTTGAGGTGGTGGAAAACGAGTTCGCCGACGAGGTGGAGGCATCCGACCGCGAGGCGTTCTGCCGGGAGATATTCCCGCATCTGAAAAACTTGTTTGCCGGCTATCCCACAACGGACGACACCTTCGCCCTGTCGCCCGAACACGACCTGCTCTATACGGAGCTGACGGGTGCGATAATGCTTTATCTGGAGTCCTATGGCATTCAATAGGAAACAGAAGCTGAGGGACAACATCGAGGCGATACGGACGGCATTCACGCTCGACCGGGAAGGGCGCACGCCCACCGCACGGGAACGGGCGCTGCTGGGGCGGTACTGCGGCTTCGGGGGACTGAAGTGCATACTGAACCCGGCACGGGAACTGACGGATGCCGTACACTGGGCGAAATCAGACCTCGAACTGTTTGCCCCGACGGTGGAGCTGCACCGTCTGATACGGGAGAACAGCCGGGACGAAGCGGAGTACAGGCGGTATGTGGACTCGCTGAAGGCATCGGTGCTGACGGCATTCTATACGCCGCAGGCCATTGCGGACACCATAGCGGAGGTACTGCACGACCGCAAGGTACGCCCAAGGCTGGTACTGGAGCCGTCGGCGGGTATGGGCGCATTCATCAGCCCGGTATTGTCGAACAATCCGCAGGCGGAGGTGATGGCATTTGAGAAAGACCTGCTGACGGGCAAGCTGCTGGGCTGCCTGTACCCGCAGCAGAAGATACGCACGGAGGGTTTCGAGAAAATAGAAAAACCGTTTCTGAACCATTTTGACCTTGCCATCTCCAATATCCCTTTCGGGGATTTTGGAGTGTTCGATGCGGAGTTCAGCCGCAGCGCATCATTCGGCAGACGTTCGGCACAGAAAACCATCCATGACTATTTCTTTCTGAAAGGTCTGGATGCGGTGCGTGACGGCGGCATCGTGGCGTTCGTCACCTCGCAGGGGGGTACTGAACAGTTCGAGGGTTTCCGTCAGGAACGAGATGTTCAGCAAGGCGAATCTGGTATCGGCAATACGACTGCCCAACAACCTGTTTACCGACAATGCGGGCACGGAAGCCGGCAGCGACCTGATCATCCTGCAAAAAGACCTGCAAAAGAAGGGACTGACACAGGAGGAACGGGTGCTGACCATCATACAGACGGAACACAACGGCGGACTGACGGACAACGCCTATTTCGCCTACCACACGGAACGTATCATACATACCGATGCGAAGAGGGGTACCGACCCGTACGGAAAACCGGCGATGGTATATACACACAGCGGAGGTGTGGAGGGCATTGCCATGGACCTGTACAGGATGCTGTCGGAAGACCTGTCGGCACGGCTGGACATGGAACGCTACAACGGCATGGGGCATGAAAGTGAGGATGTGCGGCAGAACATTGCCGTACAGACTGAGGGTATTGAGGCGAAAAGAGAAAACTCCGCTTCGGTTGCGAGAGAGCTGGAGGAGGCGAAAAGAGAAAATACCCATCCGGTTGAGGGTGGACGGACGGAGGTGAAAAGAGAGAACTCTGCTTCGGCTGCGGGTGAACTGGAGGAGGCGAAAAGAGAAAATATCCATCCGGCTACGGGTGAACGGACGGAGGTGAAAAGAGAAAACTCCACCTCTGTTGCTGGTATAGCGGACCGGACAAAAAGGGAAGCAAACAGTGTGCAGCCGAAAGCGCAAGCGATGACCGGCATGTCGCAAGAAGTGCAAAGCAGACAGCCGGAAACCCCGGTGATGGATTTGTACGACCTGTTCGGCTACACGCAGGAGGAAAGGCGGCTGGCGGAGCGTGGGCTGAAACCGGAGCGGAAGAAGGGCAGCAAGTCCAAGCCGAAGCAACCGGTACAGGCATCCCTGTTCGTGCTGCCGGAGGACGGTACGGAAATGAAAGCGGACAGCGGAAAGACGGAGGCTGGTGCCGCCATTACCCCGGAAGAGGCAAAGGAAATGGAGGAAATCATCCGTGACACAGCGGAGGTGGAAGCTGCCCCGGTGGAAACTGCCGTACCGAAAGCCGAAGACACGGCACCTCCAGAGGAGGACGGCGACCCGGAGGATGCCGTTTACCGTAGCCTGGACTGGGAAACGAACCCACCCATCAACGGATTCTATGAAATGATGATGTCGCTCACTCCGGAGCGTCGGGCGGAACTGCGCCGGCTCGGAAAGGCGAAGATAGAAGCCAATGCCGCCAGAGAAGCGGTCGGAACAACAGAGGCGAAAAGAGAAAACAACGATGCGGGAAAAACGGAAGAATTGCAAGGTACTGCTGCTACAGCGGTCTATCCGGTGGAAAACGGATTCGAGGCGGAAAGGAAGCGACGGATTGCGGAGGTGGAAGAAGCCATGCGCCGTGAGGAAGCGGCAATGACACCGGAAGAGAGGCAGCGCAAGCGGGAGGAGGAAATGATGCCCCGTCCGTACAGCCGACCGCTGGAGCCACACCTGAAGGACGGCTCGCTGGCATGGGTACACACGCAGGGCGTGCGCTATCAGGTGGGCGTGCTGAAAGACGTGACCCGCTACGGGGCAACCTTCCATCCGCTGGACATGGAGGGTATGCAGAAGGAGAAAGCTCAGTTGTACATCTCGATGCGTGACACCTACGAGCGGCTCTATGCACAGGAGGCGGAACGGCAGGAGGCAAACGACATGCTCCGCCGCCACCTGAACACCTACTATGACGAGTTCGTGATGCGGTACGGCTGCCTGAACGCCAAGCAGAACGTGAAACTGCTGATGATGGACGCCTCCGGGCGCAACATGCTGGCACTGGAGCGCAGCGAGGGCGGCACGATGGTGAAGGCGGACATATTCGACCGCCCCGTTTCCTTTTCGCAGGAAACGACCGTCACGGCTGAGTCGCCGGAGGAAGCCCTGTTCGCCTCGCTCAACCGCTACGGCGGGGGGAACCTGCCGTATATGGAATCCCTGTGCGACATGGCACAGGCGGACATGCTGGAAGCGTTGAAAGGCAGGGTGTACTACAATCCGCTGGCAGAGGGTTACGAGATAGCCGACCGCTTCATTGCCGGGAATGTGGTGGTAAAAGCGAAGGAGGTGGAGGAATGGGTAAAGGGACACGAGGGGCACGGGATGATGCCGCAGGCACGGGAGGCTCTGGAGGCTTTACGCGAGAACATACCCGAACAAATCCCGTTTGAAGACCTGGACTTCAACTTCGGGGAACGGTGGATACCCACGGGCGTGTATGCCGCCTACATGAGCCGCCTGTTTGAAACGGACGTGCGGATAAGCTACTCGGAGAGCCTCGACGAGTATTCGGTGGCGTGCAGCCACAGGACGATGAAAATCACCGACGAGTTTCTGGTCAAGGGATATTACCGCCACTATGACGGGATGCACCTGCTGAAACACGCCCTGCACAACACCTGCCCGGACATGATGAAGAAAGTCGGCGAGGACGAGAACGGTAACGACATCAAGGCACGCGACAGCGAGGGCATACAGCTCGCCAACGCCAAGATTGACGAAATCCGAAACGGATTCACGGAATGGCTGGAGGAACAGTCGCCGGAGTTCAAGAAACGGTTGACGGACATGTACAACAACAAGTTCAACTGCTTCGTGCGTCCGAAATATGACGGCTCGCACCAGACCTTTCCCGGACTCGACCTGAAAGGGCTGGGAATCACCGACCTGTACCCCAGCCAGAAGGACTGCATCTGGATGCTGAAACAGAACGGCGGCGGGATAGCCGACCACGAGGTGGGAACCGGCAAGACGCTTATAATGTGCGTGTCAGCACACGAGATGAAGCGTCTGGGGCTGGTACACAAGCCGATGATAATCGGGCTGAAAGCCAACGTGCGCGAGATAGCGGAGACCTACCGCAAGGCATACCCGAATGCCCGTGTGCTGTACGCATCGGAGAAGGACTTCGAGGCGGCAAACCGCGTGCGCTTCTTCAACGACATACGGAACAACGACTGGGACTGCGTCATCATGAGCCACGACCAGTTCGGGAAGATTCCGCAGTCGCCGGAACTGCAACAGCGGATATTGCAGGCAGAGCTGGACACGGTGGAGGAAAATCTGGAGGTGCTCCGCTCGCAGGGCAAGGATGTGTCACGCGCCATGCTGAGGGGACTGGAGAAGCGCAAGTTCAACCTGACGGCCAAGCTGGAGAAGGTGGAGCACGCGATAAAGTCAAGGACGGACGACGTGGCGGACTTCAGGCAGATGGGCATCGACCACCTCTTCGTGGACGAGTCGCACCAGTTCAAGAACCTGACGTTCAACACCCGGCACGACCGCGTGGCGGGGCTGGGCAACTCGGAGGGCAGCCAGAAGGCACTGAACCTACTGTTCGCCATCCGCACCATTCAGGAGCGGACGGGCAAGGACTTGGGGGCGACGTTCCTGTCGGGCACGACCATCAGCAACTCGCTGACGGAGCTGTACCTGCTGTTCAAGTACCTCCGCCCGAAGGAGCTGGAAAGGCAGGACATCCGATGCTTCGACGCATGGGCGGCGATATTCGCCAAGAAGACGACGGACTTCGAGTTCAACGTGACGAACAACATCGTGCAGAAGGAACGCTTCCGCTACTTCATCAAAGTGCCGGAGCTGGCGGCGTTCTATAACGAGATAACCGACTACCGCACGGCGGAGGACGTGGGCGTGGACAGGCCGGACAAGAACGAGGTGCTGCACAACATACCGCCCACCCCCGACCAGGAGTATTTCATCAAACAGCTGATGGAATTTGCCAAGACGGGTGACGCCACACTGCTGGGCAGGCTGCCTCTGTCGGAAACGGAAGAAAAGGCGAAGATGCTCATCGCCACGGACTACGCGCGGAAGATGGCACTGGACATGCGCATGATAGACCCGGAATATGAAGACCACCCGGACAACAAGGCAAGCCACTGTGCGAGGACGATTGCGGAATATTACCGGAAGTATGACGCGCAGCTCGGCACGCAGTTCGTATTCTCCGACTTAGGTACCTACCAGCCGGGCGGGTGGAGCGTATATACCGAAATCAAGCGCAAACTGGTGGAGGACTACGGCATACCCGCCCATGAAATCCGCTTCATTCAGGAGTGCAAGAGCGAGAAGTCAAGGAAAGCGGTGATAGAAGCGATGAACGAGGGATATGTGCGCGTGCTGTTCGGCTCGACCTCGATGCTCGGCACGGGCGTGAACGCCCAGCGCAGGGCGGTGGCAATCCACCACCTCGATACGCCGTGGCGACCGTCCGACCTCGCCCAGCGCGACGGTCGGGCGGTTAGAAAGGGCAACGAGATAGCGAAGCTGTACGCTGACAACAAGGTGGACGTAATCATCTACGCGGTGGAGAAGTCGCTGGACTCGTACAAGTTCAACCTGCTGCACTGCAAGCAGACGTTCATCTCGCAGCTCAAAAGCGGTGCGATGGGTGCAAGAACCATAGACGAGGGGGCGATGGACGAGAAGTCGGGCATGAACTTCTCGGAGTACATGGCTATCCTGTCAGGGAACACCGACCTGCTGGACAAGGCGAAGCTGGAGAAACGCATCGCCTCGCTGGAGGGAGAGCGCAAGTCGTTCAACAAGGGCAAGCGCGAGTCGGAACTGAAACTGGAGTGCAAGACCGGGGAACTGAGGAACAACCAAGCCACCATAGCCGCCATGACAGAGGACTGGGAGAAATTCACCGCCATAGTACAGACAGACAAGGAGGGCAACCGGCTGAACCTGCTGAAGATTGACGGTCTGGATTCCACCGACGAAAAGGAAATCGGCAAGCGGTTGCAGGAGATTGCGAAGAATGCCGCGACCGGAGGGCAGTACAAGCGCATCGGAGAACTGTACGGCTTCCCCATCGAGGTGGTCAGCGAGCCGACACTAAGGGACGGGCTGGAGTTCACCGACAACCGTTTCGTGGTGGCGGGCAATTACAGGTACAACTACAACAACGGGCATCTGGCGATGGCTGACACGCACGCCGCCGCCACGAACTTCCTGAACGCTCTGGAGAAGATACCGGGCATCATCGACCAGTATAAAAAGAAAAACGAGGTGCTGGAACAGGAAATTCCGCAGCTCCAAGCGATAACGGGCAAGGTATGGAAGAAGGAGGACGAGCTGAAACAGCTGAAGTCCGAGCTTGCCGCCCTTGACCGCAAGATACAACTGGAACTTGCACCTCCCACACCGGAAACCGCCGAAAACAAGCAAGAAGATGAGAATGCCATCCAAGTGAACAGCCATCTGCCGGAAATTTCCAAAGACAGGAAAATAGGCGGTTTCAAAATGTAAGGAAGCCCGTGTATCTAAAACTGAAAAACCGACAAAGACATTGTTTATGTGCCTTTGCCGGTTTTTTGTCTAAATTAGTATTCTATAACGCATAAAATACTTGTATCCATGTATGTAATATGCTGTTATTTTTGTACTTTTGCTTTTGGAGGGTATTGTTCTCCCTAAATCAAAAGTATTATGGACGCATATCGACCCAAGCAGCGC
>ULMS01021787.1_pt1 | contig 44150 bp, 39 predicted proteins | sample 1951721 | NCBI WGS metagenome assembly ULMS01 (sample SAMEA4835557, study PRJEB28245) | human gut metagenome | biome: gut microbiome; material: fecal sample | place: Denmark | collected 2008 | reverse complement strand
GGATGTCTGAAGAAATTTGCGCAAAACTATTGACAGTACCATATAGTGCAAACGAGGTCAGCAACGCTGCCCTCGTTTTTCTTATCTGTTTCCATACATCTTCTCATAATAATGCTGATACTCGCCATTAATAATATCCTGCCACCACTTTTGGTTCTCAAGATACCATTTAATGGTCTTTTTAATGCCATCGGCAAACTTCGTTTTGGGAAGCCAGCCCAGCTCATTATGAATCTTAGTCGGATCAATTGCGTAACGCATATCATGGCCTTTGCGGTCGGTTACATGTGTAATCAAGCTCTCCGACTTGCCTAACTCTTTACAAATCAGCTTCACGATATCAATATTGCGCATCTCGTTATGACCGCCGATATTATATACCTCGCCTACTCTGCCCTTATGAATAATCAAATCAATAGCCTTGCAGTGATCCTCGACATACAGCCAATCGCGTACATTCAAGCCTTCGCCATACACCGGCAGCGGTTTATCTGCCAAAGCATTCGCAATCATCAGCGGTATGAGCTTCTCCGGGAACTGATAAGCACCATAGTTATTACTGCAACGCGAAATCGAAACCGGCAAGCCATAGGTTCTGTGATAAGCCATGACGATTAAATCTGCGCTTGCCTTGGAGCTGCTGTAAGGCGAGCTCGGCCGAATTAAGGCTTGTTCGGTAAACGGCTTTGCCTCTGCAGAAAGTGTTAAATCTCCATACACCTCATCCGTAGAGATCTGATGGTAACGCCTGATGCCGTATTTACGGCAAGCATCCATCAAGGTTGCAGCCCCCATGATGTTAGTCTGCAAGAAAATACCGGGATTTTCAATGCTGCGGTCAACATGTGATTCTGCAGCAAAGTTCACCACGATATCGGGATGTTCTTCCTCAAAAAGCTTGTCTACTGCTTCTCTGTCGCAGATATCTGTCTGCACAAAGCGAAAGTTCGGCTTGTCCATCGCAGGCTTTAACGTAGAAAGATTACCTGCATAGGTCAGCTTATCAAGGCAGATAATGCGATAGCCATGATGCTTTGCCAGCATATAAAATATAAAGTTACTTCCTATAAATCCGGCACCGCCAGTTACGATAATGTTAATAAGAAGGACCTCCAAGAAAAAAGAGATAATTGTAGTCATACTGAATGAAGCCGATAAATAAGCTTACTCCTCTAGCTCTTTGAACAGTAAGCCAAAATCAACTCCTTGATTCTTAGGTATGCCACTGCTATGCTATTTCACTATCCCCTTCAAATACTCCAAAAACTTGTCCTTTAAAGCTTCTCTTCTCAGCGCATACTCCACAGTCGCTTCTAGATATCCTTGCTTGTCGCCAACATCATAGCGTCTGCCAATAAAATCATACGCATACATGTTTTGCTGTTTTGCAAGCACCTTCAGTGCGTCTGTAAGTTGAATTTCACCGCCACGGCCAGGTTCAGTACGCTCCAAAATAGAAAAGATCTCCGGAGTAATAACATAACGACCAAGCACAGCTAAACGACTGGGAGCTTCTTCCACTGCAGGCTTTTCTACCATGTCATTTACTTTGAAAATACGCTCAGCAGCAGTAGCTTCACTTGCAACAATACCATACGAAGAAACCTTTTCTTGCGGTACGGTCTGGCAGCCAAGTACACTGCCGCCATATGTATTATAAACATCAATCAGCTGTTTAAGACAAGGGTTTTCGTCATTATACACAACATCATCACCCAGAAGCACCGCAAAAGGCTCATCACCCACGAAGGATTTAGCACACAAAATAGCATGTCCTAAGCCTTTAGGTTCTTTTTGGCGAATATAGTGTATATTAATATCAGCTATAGCTTTCACCTGCTCCAGCAAGTCAGCTTTGCCATGTTCTTCCAGGTTTAACTCTAATTCCGGATTGCGGTCGAAATGATCTTCAATAGAACGCTTGTTGTGACCGCTAATAATAAGAATATCCTTGATACCGGAAGCAAGTGCTTCTTCAATGATATATTGAATTGTCGGCTTGTCTACAATAGGAAGCATTTCCTTTGGACAAGCTTTTGTTGCAGGCAAAAAACGGGTGCCTAAGCCTGCAGCGGGGATGACTGCTTTAGTGATTGGTTTCATTTCCATTCTCTCCTAACTTTTATTTTCTATAGCCTTGCACAAAACTATTACATGATTTGTTGTCAAAGGCTTCATTATCTTCGAAGTACTCTGCGCAGCTTGCTTTTTTCTTCATCATTCATAGCAAACATGTAAGTTATAATTACATACAACAATGTATATACTGCTATACTTGCCGCAAAAAGCAATTTGCTATTTGCCGACAGCAGGAAGTTCAACAGCCAGCCTATAACAGTCAGTACCGCTACCGGAAGGCTTATCCTGCCTATTTCACACCAAAATCTAGCAATATCTAATTTAGTGATTTTCAGATAATACCAGTTCATAATTAAACCATTGCCAATGAACATAGACAAACCGGTTGCAAACGCACAGCCAACGCCGCCATATTTAATTGCCAACGGTATAGCCAGACACAAATTAAATATACCCATAACAAAGTATACCTTTGCTCTGAAATCATATTTGTTCTGCGCCTGCAAAATTGCGAGACCGATATTCTGGATAAGATCAATGGTGAACGGAAGGATAATCAAAAGCGTAATGTAATATACTTCGTCAAAGCTATCCCCGGCCCATATATGAACAAACTGCCTGCCGAAAATGATAAAGCCGCTGGCAACTAACGCCAGTAAAAAATACTGCAAACGTCCTATTCTGATAAATAAATCCGTAAGCTTGCTTACCGGCTCATTCTTAGCAATAAGCTCCGTCACATGCGGCAGATATACGCCGGAGATTGCTGTAGACAGCGCCATGTAGTTCATATAAATAAGAGAGGCAACGGAATATACCGCTACTGCGCCCGTTCCGCTGACCACGCCCAATATTACCTGATTGGTTTTAAAAAACACCTGGTCTATTATGGTTACAGCAAACACACTCAATGCAAGCTTTTTAAAGCCATTGAACATTTCCTTATCCCAGAAGTGATAGTGAATTCTGATACGCAGCTTTGCAAAACAATAGTATATGCGTGCTATGATTAAAAATATATTCAGCACAGTTTGCACCCCTGCGACAGCCAATGCACTGGGCAGGCTTTGCAGCACCAATACAACTAATACAGGCTGCAAAACAAGCTGCACTGTTTCCAATCCCTTAAGGAAGAGAAAGCGTTCATGGGCGTTAATTACTGCTCTGAAAATCATGGTGGAAATGGTTATCACCATGTTAAACAGCAACAGGATAAACAGCTTTTGCGCCGAGGATATTTCCGCTGCTGTCATGCTTTTGGCGAACATTTCCGGAATAAAGGCATAAAAGGCACAGCCAAGGAAAAACAAAAACACCGTAATTACCGCATAAGCACGCATGGCGATTGCCAAAATGTTTTCCATATTAACCTTATCCTGCAAGGTCTTGTATTTGGTATAAAAGCGCACTACAGCAGCCGTCAGGCCAAAATCCATGACAGAAAAATATGCAATAAAAGATCCTATGAGCTGATACAAGCCATATTCACTTTTGCCAATGAAGTGCAAAAGGATGGGCACATAGGCAAAGCCTATTACAGCATGGAGAACGATATTCAGATAACTGATTAAGATTCCTAATTTACGCTGATTCATTAGATTCCTTTTCTTTTTTTGTGTTATCAAAGCACATTGCATAACCTAAGCCCAACAATAACCAATAGCAATAGGTTATGTTCAAACTATCGCCTATGCCTGCTGCCAATATGCCGCAAAATGATACCGTAAAAGCAATATAGGGCATTTTGTCTGTACTCATTTTAAGCTTTCTGTAAAGTTTTCGCAACAAGATAACTATCGGCAATAGGAAAATTCCTAAGCCTAATATACCGCTTTCTGCAAATCTGGTTGTATATTCACCAAGTCTAGGAAAACCGGAACGCATAATACCCAGCTTTTCTCGGAAGCTTAACCACATTTTTACTTCACCATTTTGAAAGGCTTTTTCCGAAAAATAATCCGGCATATAACTGCTGCGCAAACCTTTGCCTACACCTATCAATGGATGTGCTAAACCTATCTTGAAATCTGCTTCCATTACAGAATAACGCGCACGGTTACTGCGTTGATCAGGGTCTGCTAAAGAAGCGGCATTGCTTTCAACATATTGAGTCATAGATTTTTCTATAGATAGCGGTTCAGATTGCTTTGTTACCATACATTGATTAATAAATATATTTCCGGCTAAAAATGCTGCGCAGCTTACCGCTATTATTTTTCCCCAATGTTTAAGCATCTCTTTGCTTCTGTTAGTAAAACAAATGATACATAATGTAAAAATCACCAGTTCACCAAGATGAAGTACAAAAGCAGTTCTTGCTTTGGTAAGAAACAAAAGGAAAGTAAGTATGAATGTTACCGCCATATAAAGCTTTGATTTTTGATTATAAATTTCATACCAAAACCAAGGCAAGGCAAAAGCCATATATATACCATAATATGACGGTTCTGCAAAAATAGACCGCAATTGAGCATTCCACAGCAGTGGAGGCCACCATTTACCATCATCTTTTATAGAATGTATATAAGGATTAATAGTGCTTAATATTTTACCAGCTTCATTACTATTAGCAAGCCAACCAAGTTCAATGACGCTATAAGCAATAATAATTACTGCAGAACACAAAATAGCTTTACTGATAACATTCAATGCACATTTTTTTTCATTACGGATTAGACAATAAATAATATACGCACCACCAAAGCACCAAAACACTTCCATCAGTACACTCTTAAGCTGGCGAGCAATAATCCACGCCTGCATTAATAATTTGCTATCTACATCAACAGCATGTGCATGGCAGAAGGCTAATACCTTCGGTAACTTTTCAATTTGGTTTACCGGTCCGTTGAGAACTAAATCGTAATACGGATAATTGAATAAGCCTACTATGGTAGAAAGAAGCATGATTGAGATAAAGACAAGAATGTACTTTAGAAATTCCTTAATGTCTGCGAAAACATTTTTATACTTATATTGGCAATAGAATGTATAAGCAAAGGCTGCAATAAGCGGATAAACAACCAGCTTGCTGCCTACCGGTCCACCTAGAAAATTTAGCTGTATGGGTTTAGGGATGTTGTTGAAGATGAGGGTAAAAACCAGCATCCCCAAAATAACGTTACAGATTTTTTTGTTCATTCGTATAAACTAGCTCCTTTTTCAAATTTTTATTAACCATTCGCAAATATCACGTATACACATCTATATATTGTTTAATATAACTAGGTGGCTTATTGCTACAGGCATGTAAGCTTTAGTTTTCTGCCTACGCCTGCGCACACAAGTACGTGAATGGGATTCTTGTATTATTACATACTACTTTAGTGAGCTGCTTTTTGCATTAATTTGTACAAGCAATAAATAAAACTTAGCACCCTTTTAGGCAACAAAGAAGCCATTAGCTTTATTTTCAATACAGCACTAAGATTGTTATCTTTACAGTATACTAAAATATTTTTCTTAATCTTATTTCTAATAATCTTCGCTGCTGCTATATCCTTAGGCTCATTGCTATTGATACCTAACCGGTAATAGCCAACAAGCCTTGGAATGTAACTTTCTTCTAGTAAGATTTTTTTAATAGACTTCTCCACCTGAGGCATAATCTGTTCAAATACTTTTAAATCATCAACCTTCTTGTATATGCTGTAGCTGTTAACAGCGCTATTTTCACGAATAAAATAATGATACTTAGGCAGATACTGATAAATATACCGCCCCTCATTTAATTGGCAAAATTGAAACCTGAACAGTAAATCTTCGCCATAAACAATCTGTGTATCAAACTTAACCTTTTTACAGGCAGTTGCTTCATAAAATGAAGCAACCGGTTCCCATCCATAATGACAACCAGTTGCCATTTCGTAAAAAGCCTGTTTTGCAGTACAGTTAAAATCTTCCGATGGTAAAAACTTGCAGGTTGTATTTCCCTCGCCATCATCCTTAACATAATTGTTCTGCAACAGTATTGGTTTTTGCTTGATTAATATAGGGGCAACAAGCTCGAAATAATCTATATCAAGCCAATCGTCACTATCAACAAAGCAAATATAAGCACCAGAAGCTACTGAAATCCCCAGATTACGGGCACTGCTCACGCCACCATTAGACTTATGCAAAACTTTTATACGTAAATCAGCTGCAGCTAACGCGTCGCATATCGCTCCACTATTATCTGTGCTGCCATCATCAATGAGAATAACTTCAATATTTTCATAAGTCTGATGCAAAATAGAATTTACGCATTTTTCTAGATAAGCTTCAACGTTATATACAGGCACAATTACACTTATCAGCATGGCAAAGCACCAGACCTTGCCACAAATGTATAACTACTCACATAACTGTTAAAGGATAAACTCTTATGGTTTACCCCCCCGAATTTTACAAAAGATAATATTTTATAAGCTATATTTAGTGTGTTAGTATATTCCATGACATATTTTACTTTATTTTTTATGCTAACATCTTTACTAAGCAGCAAGGCTTTTATATTAAGAGAAATTTCCTGATGACAAAGCTCCAGTTCCTTTTTCCAGCTATCACATTCCTGCTCTTTTATTACTGCGACTACAAAATAAATATAGTGCTTTAAATAAGCTACATCAGATACTTTTACTCCTCTGGCAGTAAGCCATTGATAGCGTTCTTTAGCTATGAACATAGCCTTAAAGCAATTGCCCAGATGAACAGAATGAGAAACACTGTCATTTCTTATAATATAAAAATATAATGGCTCTGCAAGATAGTATATCTTTTCAGCCTCATAAAATAGCTTATGTATAATCGAGTAATCTTCCATCAAGGAAATATCTCTTGGAAACTTAAGCTCAGTAAACAAAACCTTCTTAAAAACACGAGTGGGAAGATAACTAAGCACTTTCTCGTCAAGAGTTAATTCCGCTATATACGCTGCTTTATTCAGGATGCGGGATTTCCCACCATAAGCCATCTTTTTAGACCTGTCATTTTCAACACGAAAATAATCAAAGCACACAATGTCATAGTCTTGCAAAAGTATTTCCTTGATTGCTAAATACCAATTATCAGCAACATAATCGTCAGAATCAACCCAGGCAATGTATTTTCCACTGGCATTTTCTAAGCCAAGATTGCGTGCGCTGCTCACACCACCGTTAGGCTTATGAAAAACCTTTACGTTATCATAATTAGCAGCAAATTCATCGCATATTACTTCGCTTCCATCTGTACTACCATCATCAACGCAGATGATTTCAGCATCAGTATCAAGTTGGCTTACAATTGACGAAATGCATTTATTTAAATACAGTTTTGAATTATATATGGGGATTATGATTGATAAGAGCATTAGTTCACCTCCGATTAGAGCAGATTACTATTATAAACTTCATATGTTTACTATTTTAACACATTAATCGCAAGTCATTGTTTTTATTTTAGATAGCATCTCTTTTTCTTAACGTAGTTCGTTTTAAAAAAAATAATAATCTAAACAACCAATCAGCATACAATAGCAACAAAACCTTGATAAAAACTACTTTATAAGCTAACATTTTCACTGAAACTCTATCCTTGGCAATTTTCTTATACCATTGATACTCACCATCAGCTAACTTTTCACATTTTAAACAGTTAACAGTTCCTAAAGCGGTTAACATTCTAACCTTAGAATAGAGATCTCTATACTTATGCAGTATTGATTCCTGCTTGAGCAAAGCATTAATCAAATCTTTACAGGAATCACTATAAGTTATGTGGACAATAGAATCGTTTCTTTGAAGATAATTATATAGGCAGTTAGGAATAGTAATAATATCGTCTGTCTGAAATATTAAATCCAAGCATATATCGCAATCCTCATACTTACAATTTTGAAATTTTGTACTAACGAAAAAGCTTTTCGACCACATTTTATTCCACATGTAATTACCAATAGGATTACTAGCTGTGCCATTAGCATTTTCCAATCCAAAAGTAAGCATAGTATCGATAAAACTCAGTGCAGTGTATTTTTTTATTTCTCCTATACAATTTTTAATAACTTCACCAGAATAGACTGCATTATATCCACAACAAACAATATTATTTTCAGTCTTGTAGTCAAGCATTACTTCAACATAGTTGTTTTCTACCCAATCATCGCTATCAACGAAAAGAACATACACTCCATTACAAATTTCTAAACCAGCATTTCTGGCACTACCCAAACCGCCATTTTCTTTGTGAATGACTGATATGCGTGAATCTTTTTGAACAAACTCATCGCAAATCGCACCACAATTGTCTGGCGAGCCATCATCCACAAGAATTATTTCTAAATTCTTATATGTTTGATTAACTAAGGAATCCAAGCAGCGTCTTAGATATTTTTCGACCTTATAAACAGGTACAATAATTGTCACTAAACTGCTAGAATCAATTCTCTTGTCAATAGATACATTAGTCGAGGGGGGGTGTACATTGTGTTTTCTCCAATCCTTTCATATAAATCTTTTCTATTTTCTTCACTTCAGTCTTAATATCATAACCAGCATCACTAATTTCTTGGCTCATATTCCGCCTTTCAATATGGCTATTCTTCAAAATACACTTAGCCCATTCTTCAGGCGCTTTATCTAACCCAATGAAGTGACATAAGTCAGTTATTTCCAGTTCTCTAGTTATCGTATCAGAAAAGAAGCAAGACAACCCGCTTGCCTGTGCCTCGATGCCAACAAACGGTAAACCTTCAAAGCGAGAAGGCAATGCAAAGCAGTCCATAGCTTGCATTAAATCAGCCACATCCGTACGCATACCTAAGAATTGAACATATTTTTCTAAGCCTAGTTTGATTACTTTTGACTTACACTCTCTAATAACTTTATGATCACCATTAACATCATCGCCGACAAGAATTAATATAGTATTTTCTTGCAGTTTATGAATTTCATTAAAAATATCAATCATAAATTCATTATTCTTCTGATAGCAAAAGCTAGCTACATGACCTATGACAAAACAATTTTCAATATTAAGCTTTTTCTTCATTTCTGAGCTTAATTCATGTTTATAGGCAAATTTTCCTGTATCAATAGCATTATGAATTACAGTAAATTGCCGCTTAACTCCAAACATCCACCTTCCCGCTTTTTCAGAACAAGCACAATATCTAGGTGCAGCAAATTTTAATAGAATCCTATTGAAGCTGACAAGCATTTTCCTAACCAATCCTACCTTGTGCTGATTACCTGAATTATGAGAATGAATTATCCTAACAGGTATTCCATATATCTTAGCAATAACTAAAGGAAAAACATATTCTAGGCTATTGGCATTTAGCACAATTGCCTGATATTTTCCCCTAATAGAATTCATTAATCTAACCCATTGATAATAATGTTTGAATGGATTCAAATGTCTAGAGCAAATCTCATATACCTTGCTCTCACGAGAAACTATCTCATCATAAAAAGCTATCTGTTTATGACTATTGATATTCACAAAATCATAATGGACTTTTTCAGGATCTGCATTTCGATACTGCTGCATTATATAGCTTTCAGTACCACCTATATTCCATGACATACCTATCTGCAAAACATTTATTAATGGCACCTTATTTTCCTCCCAGCACCGCCTTGAGTTTTACTATAACCTTCTCGCCGAACATCGTTACCAAGACTACTTTCACCCTATGCCTAAACCTTTGCCAAGGACTATACCAGCTAGCAGTATAATGATGAATTGTATATGTATTTTCAGTTATTAATAATTTCCCGGTACTAGGATTTTTAGGACAAAAAAATTCAGTTGGATAAATATTGATTCCCTCAACAAATTGTATTTTATTACCATTTTTTAATCCATATTTTTTTAGCAAGTTTGTTACATAGACAACTATTGTAGTATCATCTATTTTTCCATTCTTTTGCTTAAAATGCCTATTTTCATAAAAATCCAATACCTCTTTGTAAAACTTTAGACCAGGCATAGCTGCTAAACCAAGCCCCGGAGCAACACAAGCAGGTGAATTAACCTCAAGTCCCATAAATGGACCTTTGTGTAAAATTGAAAACAATGGTCTTATCATTTCAACATCTGTATCAAAATACAATCCACCATACTGGTATAAAATATAAAACCTGGCATAATCACTAACAAAAGCCCACTTTTTTGCTTCGTATGCTTCTCTTACGTAATCACAACAATTAATGTCGAAATTGCTCTCATTCCACTCCTTGATTTCATAATCAGGACAGTATTTTCGCCATGATTCAATATACTTTTTAGCATCTTCCGGCAACGGATTCCCACCGAACCAGCAATAATGAATTATTTTAGGTATCATGTTATTTTTAATCCTTTCCTTGTTTTACTATAACAAAGCCACTATAATATATTCTATTCAAGGCAAGTGTATTTTTTATCATGTAATCATATCAAGAATAAATACTTCTAACAGAAATATTTAGATTTACTAGATTGATAGTAAGCAATTTCAATGATTTAAATAAACTTCCTCATAAAATTTTAATAATCTCTCAGCTTCTATTCTAATATCAAAACCACTGTTAGACATATCCTGATCAGCTTTTTTACGAATACGTCCAATATATTTACATACTGCATTTGACCATATTTTTTTACCTTTATTTAAAGCTAATAACTCTACCCTATCCGTTATCAAAATTTCTTTAGTTACATTTTTTGAACAAATAAATGGTAAGCCATTAGCCTGTACCTCTACACCAACAACAGGTAGTCCTTCATAAAAAGACGGGAGGACAAATACATCCATAGCATTATACAAATTCGCTACATCGTTACGCACACCGGCAAAAATAACTTTATCCGTTAATCCCAACTGTACTACTTTATTCTCTATATGATTTTTTAACGGACCATCACCAACTAGCAACAGCCTTGCATTAGGCTCACTTTTCAGCACTTCAGCAAATACATCTACAATAAATTCATGGTTTTTAGTTTGTACAAATCTGCCAACATGTCCAATAACAAAATTGTTTTCTAATTTTAATTGTTTACGTATAAATTGTCGTTTATTCCTGTCAAAAGCAAACTTTTTCAAATCTATCGCATTATTTATTATTGTTACCTTTCCAGATGCTATAGCATTTTCTCCATACATCCACACAGCCGCTTTTTTGCTACAAGCTAAGTAGTTATTTGCAACCAAACGTGCAAACGGACGTAAAATACGTTTAAAAAAGGTTCTTAATCCTTCTATAGGACTATCCGTTGTATGATTATGTAAAATACGAATCTTACTACCAGCTAACCATGCTGCAAACAAAGGAAAAAAGCTAAGTGAATTCATATTTGAATGAACAATGTTATATTGACCTTTTTTGCATATCTGATATATTTCATAAGTGAACTTAAAAATATTTTTTGTATACGGTGTTACTTCATAAACTTTTGCTCCCATACTATGAGCTTCATCTACAAAAGCCTTATAAGGATTTTTATGTACGATAAAATCAAATTGCACTTTATTTGTATCAATATGGTGATAGTAATTCATAATAGCTGATTCAACACCCCCACCACAAGCAATTCCTATAATTTGTAATACTCTTATAGGCTCTTTCCCCATCAATACGCACCCTTTCTCATCGCCACAACAGCAAAAGTCTTAAACAGCATCACAATATCAATCCAAACGCTCCAATTGCGCACATACCAGCTGTCAAGCAGCACGCGCTCGCGATATTCGATATCACTGCGTCCGCTCACCTGCCACATGCCGGTAATACCGGGCTTCACCATCAGGTAATCGCCCACATATTCGCCGTAACGCTCCAGCTCCTCCTGAATAATAGGCCTTGGTCCGACCAGGCTCATTTCACCCTTCAGCACATTGAAAATCTGCGGCAGCTCATCAAGGCTGGTCTTGCGCAGAAAAGCACCGCTTTTTGTAATACGCGGGTCATTTTTAAGCTTAAAATCACGTTCCCATTCTTCACGTGCTGCAGGATCATTAGCCAAAAGCTCTGCCAGCTTTTCCTTGGCATCCACACACATACTGCGGAATTTGTAGCAAGGAAACGGCTTGCCGTCCTTACCGATACGGATATGCTTAAAGATTACGGGACCTGGGCTATCCTTATAAATCCAAACAGCGATAAACAGCAAAATCGGTGAAATCGCAATTGTACCGATAATTGTCAACGTATAGTCAAATACCGTTTTCAGCATTCTGTTAAGCGGTCTTGCCAAATTATTCTTCAAACGCAGCACAACCAGCTTCTCGTTAAACAGGCTTTCAATTTCCAACCCACCCGTAGGAATACCAACGAAGTTGGGAATTACGCCGATGTTTTCTACTAAAGGCTGAATCCGGTAAATCAGCAAACCCAAAGCCTCATCCCGCAAGCCCGGCGCAGCAATAAACACGCGCTTCACACCGGTTTGGGCAATAACCTTTTCGGCATCAGCAAAGCCGCCCAATACCGGATACCGGTCCAAAATACCATGCTGCACCTTGTTATCCTCTAACAGGCCGACAATCTTATAACCCATGCCAACGTCACTGCTAATTGCCTGCGCAAGCAGCTCTGCCGTTTTGCCGGCGCCTATAATCAGCACCGGAATCTGCAGCAGCTGTTTTTTTATCAGGTACTTCTTAGTTGCATAACGCAGGACAGCAATAAACAGGAAAACCAAAACGGCAAAAAGCAATACAAAAAGCCTGCTTGTCCTTGCCGCAATTTGCGCTACATAAAGCACAAACACCAATGCTGCCGTACCATACAGGCAGGAATGAAAAATTTGCTCAACCTCTTTGTAAAAAGGCATCCGTCGGCTGTAAAGCTGACGCATATTAAAAAATACCATATAAAGAACGGGGAATACTACCCAGAAATTCAACCAGGAAATATGCAAACTTGTTGCGTTAAAGAAAAAATTGCGCAAAAAAACTGCGCTCTGCTCCGCTGCCACAATCGCCAGATAATCCAGCAATACAAATAAAAAAACTAAAACGATTTTGTGGTTATTTTTATACACATCCATACTCCCTTTACAAGTAATAGTTTTACAATAATTATCAAACTGGTTTTTATTGTATTATATTATTGCTATTTTATCTTGTCTTGTAATTCATTTAATACTTGATTATCTATATAAAATTATACACCTGTCCTACGCATCTAGTCAACAATAAGATAAGATCTTCACACGTATCAAATATCTACAATACAGTGTTAATCTATAGACTAATATCAACACAATTGAAAAAGATTAAATTGGCCAACCTAAAGCATAAAGCAACTAAACTCCCAAAATAAGTACAGCTAAAAAATTTTGCGGAATTCCACCATATGCATAAACTTCTTTATCAAAAGTCATCATGCAACTAGAATTCCGCCATACTAATTTTTTACTCCTGTACTCCATTATCTTCCTTACATTTTTTTAAATAAAGGAGCATTGCTAAAACGAACCACCAAACCTTAGTAATAGCAGCATGGTCAATAATTAAGTCAAACATACCAAAGATCATAAATCCAAACCACGAGCCCCATATCATCAACGAATAAGGACTTTTGCTTACACGCCATTCTCTAAAATTTACTATCAAAATGTACAACGACATATACAAAAAGCCAAATATACCAATTGTTCCTGTTTCAGCCCATATTTGAAGTATATTATTGTGAGAATGAGGCAAATCTTGAACCGTTTCTTTTAACCTGTAGCCTGAATTATAGACCTTTCTAAACTCCCCTAAGCCAACTCCAGTAGCAGGATTATCTTTAATCATATAAAATGCAGATTTCCATACTCTAATTCTATCTGCATTAGAAATATCTGTACTTATATTGGAAATAGACATAGCTCTTTGCCTATATTCTTGAGAAGACGCAAATGCACCAATAATAATCAAAACTATCGCCAATGCAATTATAAGATTTTTTTTGCTCTTAACAATATATCTAAATGAAATGAGCGGCAAAACAATAGTCAAAGTCAACCAAGCACCTCTGCTCTTACCGGCTATCAAGCCTAATACACAACATAAAATTGCAGCTTTAGCTATATTTTTAGCTTTTATAGAAAAGCTATCATCCATAATTATAATCAAGAGCATCGGTATCATTATACAAAGCAATGATGCCAGATTCAGCGTATGGCCGCCAAATCCCCAACCTCTACTGGTCATTCCCAAAAGAACCTGCGCTAATGCAACCAAACTATCCAAGCTTGTTGCAATAATAAAAGCAACTGCAATTTTTGCCAGATATTTTTTGTTTTGCAAAAACAAAGTCACCATAAAAAACGGCATCAGACGATATATCCACATTTCAGCAAATGTTTTTATAGATGTTTTTAAATCAGGCGCAAAAATGACCGTCGGTAAAAAGCATAACCACATCAGCAAAATCACCTTATAATATGGTTTATAAGCTTCAATCTTTGCTTTTAAAGTACCCATTTTATATGCAGCAAACAGCAAATACAAGAAACAAGCTATTGCTACACCCCAACATATACTGCCGATTGCCATTGATAACCTTTGCAGGCACAAAGCTATCCCCATTGCTATCGCCATTATTTTTTGTATATTGTTTACATTAGACAAATCCATCAAAAATCGTCTCCTATTATTTGTTTCTACAAGTTACTCATAAAATTTAATGAATTTTCTTGCTGTTATTTCTATGTTAAAATTTCTCCTATTCTGCAATATAAATACTTCTAATACTCGTATTCTTCAATACGCTCGCTATAAAAGCTTATATCAAAACTAATTTAACACCCCAATTTTTTTTTCAAATATTTGAGATACCATATGATAGAATCCTGATACTCTTCATTTCTCCACAGGTATTTGCTAATCATTCGATAATCGTGAAATTCTAAATTTTGCTTATCAGTTAATTGTATATTGCACCAGGGAGATTTTTGATAAAACTCCTTCCACTTATCACTGCCTAGGCGATTTACATTTAAAAACCATGGCTTTAGCGAACCGATAAAATGAAGAAACACTATCTTTTTATTTTCTACCGGCATAAAAGTTTGTAAATTATAAATTTTATCTAAATAGTAAACTTCTTTACCCAATATTATATTAAAAGCATCTTGATCGTACATTTTCAGTTTATCAGCATTTTTATTTATACAATCAATAAATTTCGTTAAAATGTCTTCTTCAACATACCTATCTATATCTATAAGCATCACGCCGGAATTAAAATAATTTTCATGAGAAGGAATCCCCAAACCTAATAATAACTTTTTCTTAGATTTTCTGCCTAATCCATCTTCAACAACACCAACAACACTAGGCAGATTCATAATAAATAAATCGTTTAAATTGCCTAAGCAAAGAATATCTGCATCTAAATATAGTGCTCTTTTTATTTTTCCGTGTAAAACATACGGAGCTATTGCTCTATAATATATTGATAAATTCCAATTGGAATTCTGCGGAAATTCCAATATGATATCATTAGATACATAGTAAACAATTATAGAGATTTGCATATTTTCCTCTGTTATACGCTTTAATTTATCTAAATCTTCAGCAGTAATTTCATCGCAAAAAACATGAAAGACTATTTTAGTAGTTTGATTGTAATTTACTATTGACAGCATCGTAACAGCTGCGTATTTTATATAATTACTATCAACGCCAAAAACAATATGTTTAACATTGTTATAATCATCCAAATGATTTAATTCTATTCGTTTTTTTAACAACATTTCTTTATCAATCATTGTACACCATCATTTCTCTGTCATTATTTTCGGTATCGTATGTTTAATTTTTTTAAACCAAACATTAACGAAAGGCGTCTTCTAAAATTTAAGTTTAATAAAATATATTTAAGTTTATTTGAATTTAATAAAAATTTAATAAAATTAAATATAATTATGCTTGACTTTTTATACCAGTTCTACTGTGCAAGCAATATTGTTTCATTATTTCTATTATAATATTTTACATCAAAAGTAATTTTCTTTCAAGCTCAGTATCTGCCTTATCACAACAAGCTTCATCTGCATATTTGTACGCATTTTCAAAAACGACTAATAAAATCAGCAATATGCATTCTGAGCATCTGCCTGCCAAGCGATTTTCCCTGCATATTTTTTCCCGGCTGAGGCATATCTGCATCAGCAAAGGCAGTGTTTTTAAGATATTTGTAATACTTATCGTTAAAGCCCTGCTTTAAGACAAATTCCCAAGGCTTATAGCGTCCTGCGTAATGTAAAATAGCAATATTGTTTCTTGCTTTAATAGCTGAAGCTCTAAACCTATTATTAAACAAAACCTTCGGCAATAAATCAAAAATAGGCGGAATTACATTCCAAGATAATGGCAATTCCTTCCAGTTATACATAAAGAGCTTGTTTAAAGCGTCTTGATCATGGTGCGGAAAATTGCCAGTTGCAGCAAGTTCAATAACTTTACTAGAATAATCATTGGCACGCCACTGCTGTAAATCCATTATAACAACGCCGGAATTAAAGTACTTTTTATCTAAAGGCAAGCCAATAACCTCATGCTTCTGCTGCATCAATCGCTTGGAAGCCATAATACCATAATCCGGCACAGCAGCTATAGCCTTCCCCTGCATATCAATGTTCCATAAAACAGCTATATCCTGCAGAACCAGCAAATCTACATCCAGATAAATTACCTTTTGCACATCTGCAGGCAATATATTAGCCATATCCAATCTGAAATATGCAGCCTTACTGATATGTCCGCTTGTATAAAGCTTTTCAAAGCCCTTGTATGCCGACAAATCACAAACTACCAGCTCTGCGTTCTTTCCAGCAATAGTCTTCTGTAAACCTGTAATTTTTTCAGCATTAATCCCATCACTCAATAAGAAAAAACGTACTTTATTTATTTCGTCAGTATTCTCTAAAATAGATTCCATGACTACAGCAACATGCTGCGCATAATTATTATCTGCTGCTAATGCAATATTTATCGTTTTCATAACGAATCTCCTAGTGTTTTTTATTTATTATACTATAAATAACATTGTTGTGCTTATTTTTGATAATAACTAAGTCAAAAATCATTCACACTGCAGAATCGACTACAGCTATGAATGTAATATAATAAATAAAAATATATTAAATGTGTTATATTATATATCATATTTTTTATTTACTTTTCTTAATTCTTGCTTGCATACAATTACAGAATTAGCCGGAACATCCTTATATAAAATAACGCCCGTCCCAATCACGCTATGTCTACCAACATGAACCCCTTTTAATATTGTCACATTAGTTGCAATCCAACAATCATCTTCGATAACCACTTCATCTGATTGAAACCCTTGCTTTGAAATTAATTTATCCGTTTCAGAATAGCAATGATTATGATCATAGATGCTTACATTTTCTCCAAATATACAATTAGCACCTATAGTAATTTTTTTTCTAACCGTAACAGAGCAATTATTATTGAAAAAGCACTTTTCCCCTATTTGCAGTTGACCATTTTCTTCAATATAAATACGAAAATTATCTCTAAAATGAAATTTCTTTGCTTTAAACTGTTTTCCATAATGCAGATTCCAACATATCATATGCAATCTGCGACGCAATGTATTTTTTAATCTCATCATATGTTTAATTAAAAGTTTCAGCATAACACACTATACCCCATGTTTTGTATTAGTTCTGTAAAGATCAATAAGCTTCAAGTACTTAGTTAATGTGTAAAAAAAATGCATGAAACACAATATAATACCTAAAGCACCATCACAAATACCTTTTTTTACTATTAAAATCTGCCAAAAGCCAAAAAAAGCATGTAAAAAGGCAGTTAAATAAGTGCTTTTTTTCTTGTTGTTAAAAGCATCTTCAGCCCATATAGTAGTATATTGATTAAATTTTGCAAGCCATTGTTGCCAACTATTGTATGTATAATGTCTAACATAACCATTAAGTATTTTCAATTGATCAGCACACACTGGCTTTTCATGCACCTTATTAATCCACTTAACATTCTTAGTCTTAAATAAGCGTGGAACGAAATCAGGCTTCAATGATCCATAATTCAATTCCTGCCCAAAAGCTACAGATTTGCGTTTTATTGAATACTGGCATGTTTTATCATGCCCAACAGCATTCTTTACGGAAGCTAAAAGATCATCAGTCATTCTTTCATCTGCATCAAGATACAGCACCCATTCGGTTTTTACATGCTGTAACGCAAAATTGCGCTGCGCCGCAAAGTCATTATCCAAAGCACGGTAAACAACCTTCGCACCATTTTCTTCTGCTAATTGAACTGTTTTATCCGTACTGCCGGAATCGACAATCAGCACCTCTGCTGCAACTTTTTTAGCATTCTGCACAACAGCGACTATATTTTCTTCTTCGTTTTTAGTTAAAACTACTACCGTAAGATTATTATTCATCTGTACCCGGCACCTTTCAAGTGTATATTCTTTAACCCTCTCATTGTATTCTAAACAGACACATGTATTATTATCATTTAAATAACCTATGCTCAGCAATAATTATACCATATGTAAGCTATCACTGCATAACATTGTGATTAAATCTTGAAATTTCCAGCAAAAACGGCCATAGACCGCAATAAATTACGACTATGGCCTTCCTTTTTAATTCACCGCATCACCCTTCAGGACACGCCAAGCACCTACTCCGCGCATACTGTTGATGTAATCAGTAATTTTTTTATCAGTATCAGAACTCTGCGTATAAATTTTGCCATCTGCAGCGTAAAGCCTATGATTAAACACCACATCTTGATTTTCAAACATATTTGATTGCAATGCAGCATAAGTAAAACCAGCAGATCCAATAATCTCTGCCAAAGTTCCTGCCAACTGCATGTGGTTACCAACAGATTTATCATTAAACCATGCTTGCTGCACACCGGCACCATAAAAAATACACGGTATAGACGACAAAGTGCGTGTATCCTGCTCCTTTGCAAAGCTGAAGCGCTCCGAATGATCACCGGTAATAACAAAAAGCGTATCACTGTACATGCTTTGCGCCTGCTTTACAAAATCACCCATCGTTTTATCCGCATACCAGATATGACCAAGCTCGGTAAGTGTTTTTTCATCACTGGCAATATCTGCAGGCAGCTTGCTCTTAACCTTTGCTCTTGGGAAGCCCATACCATCCACATCAATGCTGTAAGGCGGATGATTAGTTGTTGTAAGCACCACATGGAAAACCTTTTCCTGCTCTTTTTCCTTGCTCATATAAGCTTCGATTTGCTTAAATAAAGCAGCATCCGAACAGCCCCAGGCATTACCGCTATCATCACTGAACTCATCTGCACAATGAAATTCATCAAAGCTTTGCGCTTTAGTAAATTTGCCGATATTTTGCCATCCAGAAAAGCCACCATACCAAAAAACAGTCTTGTAACCAAGCTGCTTCATAATATAGCCAATACCGGTAGCATACTTGCCATTAAAGCTATTTGCCTGATAGTTTTCATATAACCCCATATCAGGAATACCGCTTACCAAACCATTAACAGCAGAAATTGTTCCGCTGCCATGTGGCAGCATAGTAGCAACGTGAGCAGCATCAGCAGAATTTTGCAAAGACAGCATATTATCAACCAATCCCAAATCCTTGTACTTAGGTAAAAATGGCCAATTACCAAAGCTTTCACCAACTATAAGCACAATGTTGCGTGGTTGCTTAGCCAGCTTAGGCTGTTTAACAGTATGTATAAAGGCCTTGTCAATGCTGTCTGCAGCTTTATTGCCACCACTTGCAGCAATTTTTTCACGCAGCTGTGCTACAGTAATGTTGATATTTGTCACCTTATCAATTTTACGCTTCATATCACGCACACGGTATAAGGCCTGTCCATCATCCAAAATTGCTTCGTTCAAAAGATTGGATTTTAAGCGTGCAGCACTTTCCCAATTGATGGAATGAGCATAGTTAAAAGCACCGCCATAACGCACAAATACACATAAAACTGCGAGCACAGGCAATGTCAATGCAATTACCAGTTTTTTATGCTGTACTTCAACGAAGGATTTAGCAGGCAGCTTGTGTAACCATATACGCAATCCATAAGCCAAAGCAATGCCCAAAACCATAGCTAAAGGAAAACGCCACAATAACTGGTACTCTTTAACCGCAGTCACAAATATCGCATAAATATCATCATGCGCACCATTTATAAGCATCATATTAAAGGCTGCATTAAAAATCTTGTAATACGGTATGCGCGTCATAAAGCAAACAGCAAAGAAAACTAAGGCCACAGCATGCCAGCAAAAACGTAGCTTGTCTGCCGGCCAATTTTTCACAATAAGCTTCGGCAAAGTTGCAAACACAAAGCCAATAAGAGCTATCATGCCTGCTGTCTTTAAGCTTAAGCGCAGTCCTAACAGCAAAGCCATAGGAATATCACTATAGTCACCGTTAAGCTGTCCGTTGTAAATAGCAATAAAGGCTATACGAAATACCGTAAAAACCAAGCACCAATAAATAAATGCCTTGAGATCCTGCTGCAGGTTTTCAAAAAATCTTGCGTAAGAATTCATATAAAGCTTTCATCTCCCCATATTTTATGCAAGTCTAACTAATTATACCATACTTTTCGCTTAGCATCTGCTTATGATTCAGAAGAATTCTATTTTTTAATTAGAATAAGCAAATTGGTTCATTCGTCATAGAGAATGTGATTTATTCTGAAATCGCAATAATAAGTTGCATATCAGTTTCATTTAATCTTAATCTATTCTTAATTAGCCTTACATAAATTGTAAAATTATGGTAAAATATCACCGTCAACACAAACTGACTAGCTAGTCAAAAAGGGAAGTGTTTATTTTGTTCCGTAATGATTCTATTTTTAAGCTTGGCTGGAGCTATTTCATCTTAATGTTTATCTTAGAAGCAATTCTGCCAGAATGGGTTGGCAATGAAAACGGCATTATCGAAAACCTGCAAATGCTATGTCTGATAGGCGGTATGTTTTACTGCATTAAAGCTCACAGCTACAAATATGCTTACTGGGGCGGTAGTTCCAAGGCTTTTTGGAAAGCAGGCACAATTTACTTTTTCTTGCTCATCATGCGCGAAATAAGCTGGGGCCGCGTATTTTTTACTAATCCTGACGGCGGTATGATTCAATATAGCCAAATGGGCTTATATGGTAAGCTGGTTCATCCTATGGTAGGTATTTTAATTTTAAGTATGCTGATACTGCTCTACCGGGCACGCATCTGGCAAATGCTTAAAATAGTAAAGATACCGGTAAAATCTTTTTCTCTCCTATTGCTCTTTATTTTCTTTTCCTGGGTTGGTGAGCGTACAAACTTCACCGGATTTCACGGTCAGGTGGCAGAAGAGCTTGCTGAATTCGGCGCTTATATGATGATGTATGTACTGCTGAAGGACGCTAACAGCATACTGCGCTTATTCGCTAATGAAGCAAAATCTGTTACAGCCTGCGATGCAAATTGTTCTACCAAGAAAAAAATGCTTCCAAACATTCTGAAGTAATAAATCTCTTACATAAAAAATGCCGTAGCATACAATGAACCTTTAGCTACGGTATTTTTATTTTGTTTGTATCAACGGGAGTGAATATACATAGTACTGTATTCCTTTGCACGCAAAGCTCACTAAATTTTTCATCTATTGCTTTAAACTTTTACAATACCTTTCTTAAGAAATTTACAATCTACCATATAAGCCTGTATAATCGATATTCTTACTCCAGGCACCCATTCGTCAAGAAAAATGTCAAAAATTGCACTTTTTCCTACGAAAAAATGCAATTTTTGACATTTTTCCTAATGAATATTATATGCGCACATTGTTCTATTCTACAACTACATTCTGAATGTAAAATAATGAATTCGAAAAATTAACTACCAATCGTCAAAACAGATATTTTCATTAAGGAATAAATTCAATCACTACTAAATCTCTCTGCTTACCTCTCTCCAATGCCAATCGTACTAAAAATCCCCCTGACAAATCAATGCCAAGGGGATAATACTGTACAAACTTATATTATTTCAGATACGGAAGCAGCTTTTCTATTAGGCGATATACTTCTGTTCCGGGCGTGGATTGAGAAGCCTTCTTGCCTTTATTGATATTGGCAAGTTTCTTGGTATTGCTAATAGCCTGCTCCATATAAGGTTCCAAAAGCTGGTACATATCAGACCTGTTTTTCTTATATTCACTTGTGTTTAATTTAGCCAGGCATGAACTGAGCTTTGCCCAATATTCCTGACGATGTAAATCGGAATGAATAAACGAGAAATGCAGCAGGAACCATAGTTCAATGCATTGGTTTGACCAAAGCGCGTGATAAGTAGTTTCTTCGTTACTATAAGTATGGCAAAGGTCGACAACCTTATCAATGTTTTGCGCAGGAAAATCGTCAGTATCATAGACAATCCATACATGCTTATAGATATTGGAGCTTTTGGCAACTTTTTGCTTAACTTTCTGTAAAAGGTTGAGAGTATTATCACCTACACCGATGATATCTAGCTGCACTCTGCCACGATATTTGCTGTTGATAGTGTTTTTGACACCTTGGAAGTAAGCCGGCTCTGTGCTTATACCTTCGGTAGTTATAAGATGATACTCAGGCTGAATCTTTTTGGGAGTGTCACGTCTGGGTTTAAGCCAGGATTTCTTCAAGTCGCCTTTTTTCGGAGGTTTTAAGCTCATTGCCATTCACCATCCTTCAGCATATTCTGCAAGTATGGGTCTGCACCGTAACGTCCTTCAAGATACTGCTTGTCATAAGCTGCAGTATTGTTGATACGCTCGTTGTTTTCTTTGCGGATTTCATAGAGCGAGTACAGCTCGCTGCTGTGGTTATCTCCTTCAGCGGCAAACCAAATCTCGTCACGGCGGTAAACAGTGTTTTTCATAGTTGCTATATCGTGAGAGGTGAAAATTAGTTGCGCTCCATGCGTATTTAGCTTAGGATTTTTAAACAGAGCTATGATGTAACGCAGCAGCTTCGGATGAAGCTTGGCATCTAATTCGTCAATAACTGCTAACCGGCCTTCTGCTAAAGCAATCAGTAGTATCGGCAATGCTGCAATGAGCTTTTTAGTACCATCGGATTCATCTTTATAGGATAACTCGTAGGTTTTTCCATGCAGTGTTCTTTGCATGATGAGTTGTTTGCTATCGTTGTCGTAGCGATAGCCGTTGATATCAATACCCATATCATTTAAAGCACTTATAATTTGCCGGCGTATGGTTTTGTTATCAGACAGCATTATCTGTAATTCAGCTTCAGGATTAGCATAGCTGCGGATAATGCAGCTTTCAAACCATTTTTGAGCGTCGTTGATAGCAGGGATATCATAGTTGATTGCCAAGAACGATAAGTAGGGCATCTTTGGATTTACATCTCTATTTATGGATGCCTTGTTTATGCTAGAGCCTAAAATAATAACCTTACCTTCTCGGTCAAAAATATGGGCGGTGCGTTTGCCGCCTATTTTTTTTCTGTCCAGTGCTTCGGCAATGATTTCATCATGAAGCATAGAAAGGTAATAGCGGTACTCATAGCCATTAGTACGGAAGTAAAGCAGGAATTCTGTAGGCTCATTAGAGGTTTTTTCATCAAACAGGAAGGGCGTGCAAGATACTTTTTGCTGTACTATAAGCTTAGTACGAGTTTTTTCCATATCGTAGATAGGTTTTACCACGGTGGAGATAAGGCAGGTTAAAGCCTGCAGCATATTTGTTTTACCGCCGCCGTTAGGTCCATAGATAGCTGCTACAGGTAAAAGATTACTCGCTGGCTTGCAGTAAATAATATTTTCGGCAAACTCAGGCAGATTAGCTGCCTGCATATCAAAAACTGTTTCATCTTTATATGATTTGAAATTTTTAAATGAAAATTGACAGAGCATGAAATCAACTCCTTTCATGCTCATTGTAACATTAAAAACGCCAAAAATCAATTTTATAAGCCCATTTTAGAAAATATTTTACTGAAAACGGCATATAAAACAGAAAATTTGTTTTTTTAGCTGCTACTGGAAGTGCCTTTAGGCGTTTTTCACCCAAACTCTAAACTATTGGCATTGTTTAATATTCTATCATTTTCCCTAACGAATATCATACGCGTACATTATTCTACTATACAACTACATTTAAAGTGCAAAATAAGGAGCAGCTTAAGCCGCTCCCTATCTATTCTTCATCTTTCTTTATCCTGCGCTGCAGCAAAACAAGACGCAACGACAAAACAACAGCACTGCAGATTACGCCGATATCCAGGCTCTGCCAATAAGCAAAGGCACCATTATTGAACTTGTAATCCAAAAGCAGACCCACCGGCAGGCAAATTGCCCAATAAGCCAGCATGCTGCACCAAAATGTAGCATTAACGTCCTTGTAGCCACGCAAAATTCCCTGTATCGGCGCCGCGACTGCGTCGCCTCCCTGCCACATAATAGCGTAGATAATAAACACCTTTACCAGCTCAATAACATGCGGATTCGTTGTATAAATGAGCGCAATATACTCACGCGTCACCAGCTCCAGCGCCATGTAAACCATAGCAATAAAAAGGCTCAGCTCCAAGCCAAGTGCCGTGTAATCGCGCGCCCCCTGATAGTTTTTCGCACCATATTCAACGCCCACCACAATCGTCAGCGCCAGCGAGAAGCTCATAGGAAACATATAAATAAGCGAGGAGAAGTTAAGTGCCGCCTGATGCGCAGCAATAACCTCTGTGCCGAATTTGGCAATAAACAGCGCCACAACGCCGAAGATGCTCGTTTCCATAAAAATGGCCACGCCCATAGGCACACCGATGCGCAGATATTCTGCCACCAGATGCTTTACTGGGCGCACAAAGCCCAGCACATCATACTGCTTGAATGGTGACAGCTTCGTCACCACCACCGCGAACATCACCAAAAGCAGCCAAAAGGTGATGCCCGTTGCTACGCCGGCGCCAATGCCGCCCAGGCGCGGCAAGCCCAGCTTGCCGAAAATCAGCACATAGTTCAGGAATGCGTTGACAGGCAGCGCCAAAAGATAAATCTTCATCGACAGCTTGGTATAACCCAAAGTATCTACAAGGCTGCGCAGCGGCGTGATGAGGAAGAACGGCAACACGCCTATGCCAAGACCGGCCATATACCACAGCGCAATGTGATAAACCTCCGGTGCCAGGCCCATGCCCTGCAAAAACGGCGGCAAAAAGATAACGCCGCCAACAATTATCAGCACAGAAAAGGCTACAGCCAACAGCATGCCATGGCGTACTACCGTAGATATTTTTTCCTTTTCGCCTGCGCCCAATAGGTTGGCAATCAAAGGCATCGCCGCCAGCAAAATGCCTGCAAAGCAAGTCTGCACCGGCATCCAGATATTACCGCCGATGGCAGCGCCGGCCAAATCCGCATCGCCAGCCTGCCCGGACATACTGGCATCAAAAAAGTTCATGCCCATAATCGCAATCTGCGTGCCGATAATCGGCAACATAACGCTCAGCAGACGCTTAACCTTATCCTTATAATCCTTGTGTAAAATTTTTAGCATATCATTACTCCCATTTTCCCTAATATAACAAAAGCCACACGGCTGCAAACACAGTCGTGTGGCGAAAAGATGACTATTGAATCAGAAAAAATCCACAACAATTTTTCAGATTTAATTTTAACAATAAGCAGCCTGCTTGTCAAGCTTAGCCTTCTGCTTCTGCCAATTCGGAAAGATAAGCCCAACGGTCCACCATCTCATCCAGCTTTTGCTGCACAGCCTCCTGCTGCTTCGTCAAATCTGCCAGACGGGTGAAGTCACTGCCGCATTGGTTGATTTCCGCACCAAGCATTTTCAGCTCTGCCTCACTGCGCGCAATCTCCTGGTCCAAACGCTCCAGCTCCAGGCGCTCGCCATAAGTCATTTTCTTCTTGGCAGGCTCTTCGGCAGTCTTTGCTGCAGCCACCGGCTTAGCCTTAATAGGCTGCGCCTGCTGCGCACTTTCCTCCTGCAGAGCTTCTGCATAATCGCTGTAGCCGCCGACATACGGCTTAATGCTGCCATCCTGCTCCAATGCGAAAATCTTTTGTGCAAAGCGGTCGAGGAAGTAACGGTCATGGGAAACGGCGATAACCGCACCGGCGAAGCTGTCCAGATAATCCTCCAAAACAGAAAGTGTCGGGATATCCAAATCATTTGTCGGTTCGTCCAAAAGCAGCACGTTCGGTGCCGTCATCAGCACACGCAACAGATACAGACGGCGTTTTTCACCGCCACTGAGCTTGGACACCGGCACCCATTGCAGCTCCGGCGGGAAGAGGAAGCGTTCCAGCATCTGTGCCGCACTGATGCGCTGACCGTCGGCCGTTTCAATGTAATTATTTGCTTCCTTGATATATTCCAGCACACGCATATTGCTGTCCGGAAACTCGCTGTGCTGTGCAAAATAGCCAATCTTCACAGTCTGGCCTACGCGCATTTCGCCGCTCGTAGGCTGCAGCTTACCGGCAATGATATCCATCAGCGTTGATTTGCCTGCGCCATTAGGACCGACGATACCGATGCGGTCATTACGCAGCAGGATATAGCTGAAATCCTTGATATAATCCTTACCGTCCCACACCATGCCGATGTCTTCCAGCTCGATGATTGTTTTGCCAAGACGACTGCTGACGGAGGACATCTCCAGATTTGCTTCCGTCTTTACATTCTTCACTTCCGCTTCAATCTGAGCAAAGCGCTCCACGCGGTCCTTCTTTTTGGTACGGCGTGCTTCCGCACCACGGCTGATCCAGGCCAGCTCGCGGCGGTAAATGTTGCGCAGCTTTTGCGCAGCAGAGGCCTCCGCAATACGGCGTTCCTCACGCTTTTGCAGGAAGAGGCTGTAGTTGCCTACATAAACATAGCCCTTGCCGCCATCTATCTCTAAAGTGCGATTAACAACACGATCAAAGAAATAACGGTCATGGGTTACCATCAGCAAAGCGCCCTTGCGCGCCAACAGCTTTTGCTCCAGCCAGGCAACAGTAGCGTTATCCATATGGTTGGTAGGCTCGTCCAAAATCAGCAGGTCCGACGGACGCACCAGCACGCCGGCCAAGGCCACACGCTTGCGCTGGCCGCCGCTCAGCTCGCCCATCTGCTGCTGCAGATTAGTAATGCCAAGCTGCGTAAGCACTGCCTTCGCTTCGCTTTCCAGCTGCCAGGCATATTTATCATCCATCTGCTGCTGCAAATCAAGCAAATGCTTTTGCAGCTTTTTGTTATCAGGCTCCGCTGCAGCCTGCTCCACCGCAGTTTCGTAATCACGCAACAGCACCATCAGCGGCGAATCGCCTTTAAAAACCTGCTCCAATACAGTTGCATCTGCCTCAAACGGCGGGTCCTGCGGCAGATATTCCATCACCACGCCGCCGGGAATTGTCAGCTTGCCGTCACCGGCCTCATGATTGGCAATCATGCGCAGCAAGGTACTTTTACCGGTGCCGTTGACACCGATAATACCGTACTTGTCGCCTTCCTCTACGTTAAATGTAATATTTTCAAACAACAATCTGTCGCCATAGCTGTACGACAAATCCTCTGCACTTAAAATCATTTTACTTATCTCCCTGTGAAAAATTTACACTCTAAAATTATAACACGCCTGCGGATAAAAGTAAAAAGGACGAACCGCCAAGGCCCGTCCTTCGTATGGTTATTTCACTATAACCTGTAAATTTTCGTTTTCTTCCGCTACGTCCTGCAAAACCTGCAGCAGCTGTTCGCCATACCAGCCAAGCTTTTCATTGTCGGTAATATCAGCAGGCACAATAATCTGCGTCGGCTCAACGATTTCTGTCAGGCAATCATACAACGCGTCTAAATTGGCGCCGTAGTACACAGGCAATGCCAGCGCGCTGCGCAGATATTTATGCAGCGCAGACACAGAGGTCATGCGCTCAAGGTCTAATGTGATTGTTCTCATAATAATCTCCTTATTTTCCGTAAAGCTTGCTGAAGGACTTGTAGTGATCACCGGTATAGTAAATCAGACCATCGTTGGAAAAGACAATGCGCTTCGCGTTACGATTACCCTTCACATAATCAATGTCACATTCCTTCCAGTTACGGCCGTTTTTCTTCGGCAGCTTGCCTTCGTAATTGCCGTAGCGGTCACCGCCGATGGATTTGCCGGGTGCAACCTTGTCGAGGGTGCCTTTTGTCTGCCAGCCCAGCTTTTTGGCTTCATTTTTCGTAATATAGTTGTGCGGCAATCGCTTATATTCGTTGATGTAGGCAGCAACGTGCTCCTTATCGGTGTAGGCAGCGCTTTCGCTGATTTTGATTTTGCCGCTGTTGGCCTTAACATTGCCCGCAGTGTTTTGGACGTTGTTGCTCTTGGTTGTATTAACATTTGTTGTCTGGGTTGTCTGTTTATCGTTGCTCTTGGGGCTGTTACTGCCGCAGCCGGCAATTACGCTGACGCTGAGCAGCATCGCCAGGAAGAACGCTAAAAGTTTTTGCATAGGAAAGCTCCTTTCTTAAAAACCACCATCATTATAAGCTCTTGCGATTACATACGAAGGCTCATAATAAGCACTGGCATTATAATTATCAATCACTTCACAAATAGGATTATTATATACCCGCAGCATGCCCTGAACGTAATCCTCATCAGGCTGCAATGTAGCAAGAATAAGACGCATATATACCTTGCCCATCGCAGTAGCCGCCGGAATCTGCTCGCATAAATCCTTATCAACTGCAGTGATATCAAAAGTACCCTGCTGCAGGTGATAATCTGTAATCCAATCAGCTTCAACCTGCATAGGATTAACGCTGTGCAGCACGTTGGCCACGCTAATTAAATGACGCAGATCAGCCTCGCCTATGGTATTAACTACATAAGCGTTATGTTGCTTTAGCTTACGGGCCACACGCTCCACCATGTAACACATAAAGTACAAATCATTTTTTGTTATTTCTTCGTCAGGAAAGTAAAGATTTGTCATAACGCATAACTCCTTACAAACTGCAGCGTTACCAGAGCACGCTCTGTGCAATAAACAATCTGGTGAGTGGGATATTTGAATTTTACCAACACCCAAAAGGCTTCTTTTGTTATACTGCCATCTACGTAGCTTTCAATATAATCCCAAATCGTATCATCCGCCATTGGCCCTTCCACAATATCATAATGGTGTTCAATGCCACGCCTGCAGGCAACAACAAATTCCAGCCATTCATCAGTCATAGTAGTAAATTTTAGGATATTCAGTGTGCTGTCAGGTTCATAGTTATAGATATTCACTACATGCTTATTACGCTTAGTCAACGCCCAACGCTGCGCTTGTTTTTCTAAATTGGTACAATAAAAGCCGTAGCCAAAATCTTTATAAAAGCCATTGGTCAATACTTTAGGATTTTTTACAATGACGTTGCTTCCATGGTAAAGGGTAAGTATAGAGCCCATTTTACATTCATCCTTTCATACTATATTATAAAATAACTGCATTACTTAGTTTTAAGCAATGCAGTTACTGTACTCATTATACTTATTCTTCATCAATAGCAGGTTTCAATTTTTTCTGCAATGCGCTATCAAAATCTTTCAAAATTCTACCGAATACATCTTTTGGCTTTGTATTATCAAACTCATCTCTGTTCATTCTAGATCTATCATCAATTCGCGACCAAACGGCTTTCCCAGTTTGTGTATCATAAACATCAAACCTAACATTCACCAAGACTGTAGGAAAAATGCCACCACTAACATAATTGGTTTGCTGGCTAGTTGTAGTTACAGTAACAGGACCGTTAGTTGTATAAATAGAATTCTGAGTGGTCACGGGAAAAGTATATGTATATCCATCCGCATACTGAGAGCCAACAGTATAGTTTTCAAGTTTTATATTAATTATAACATCAAAATTATCTTTAATATAACATTTCCTTTGTTCATTTGCGTCTATAGAAAATTCCGGTAAATCTTTTTTATTACTAAATACGTAACCTTTTGAGGATAATTTTTTTACCAATTTATCGAAAAATTTTTCTTGATAAAATTCTTCTGTTTCTTTTTCAGAAATGCCATTCTTTAATTTTTCATTAACTTCATAATCAACAAAAACGTTCTTTACCGAAGAAAAATTATATTTTTTATCAACCCATTCTTGTTGTTGAGCTATAGCTAAATTACAAACCAAAAATAATAATACTAATATGTAAAATACCTTTTTCATCGCTAATCCTCCAAACCTATATTATTTATTTCATTATACCATATTTTGCAAATTCTATACATGCAGATTAATTACTGCTGTTAACTGTAATAATTTCACTCAACTCAATAATATCATCGAATGATTTTGCGGAACGTCTTAGATATTCATGACCACCATCTACTGCACAAGCGCCACAAGAACAAACTTTATAGTCATGAACAAAAAATGACTCTATTATATCGCCACATATTTTACACTTGATTGCATTTCTGATAATCATTACCTATCCCTCCCATCTGTTCTCATTATATCATATACAAAAAATCGGCGCACCATATCATGATACGCCGCCCCCAAAAGTTCACAAGTAATTCCTTGAAAAAAACTCTGCTTCATGTTATATTATAGATAAAGAAGACAACCGCCCAAGCAGTTCGTGCCATTCCAATCGGCTTACGCCTCTTGGGGCACTATTGCATGGCGTGCATAAACCAATCAGCAGCGTCCTACGGACTTGCTTCTTGGATGCACCCGCAAAGGTGGGTTGCCGCTTAAATTAGGTTTGAAAAACCGTCTCTAGCTCGCAAATTACAGAGGCGGTTTTTCTATGTCTAGACTATCTGCTGTACTGAAAGATAAAAGTCAGCAATGCCAGAATGAACATGCCAAAAGCTATCAGGTCTTTGAAATCATAGTTCCTCATAGACATCACCTCGATTCTCTTAGAGAATTTCGGCAATGCCACCCCGTAAACGGTTGTCTTAAAACATATTTTAGCATATAAAACAAAAACATACAACGAACAAGCTGTGAAGTTTGCCGTTGTATGTTTTTGTTTTATATCTTGTTTTTACCTTATATCTCTGCCATGAGTATAAACCGGCAGCAGCTTCGGCGACAACTCACCATGCACTCCGGCAGCCTTTTCTTCCTCAGCGTAGCGACGTACATGCTCCAGGCTCAGCTTGCCCAGCTTAACAGACTTCGCTGCTTCGGCAGCCTTAGTACCGGCAATGCGGCCAAAGACGATGATATCCAGCAGGCTGTTGCCCATCAGACGATTGGTGCCGTGAATGCCGCCAACAGCTTCACCGGCAACAAACAGGCCCGGCAGCTTTGTTTCCGCATCCTTATCAATCAGGATACCGCCGTTTTGGTAATGCAGCGTCGGATAAATCAAAATCGGCTCCTTGCGCAGGTCAATGCCAAACTTAGCATACATACGCAGCATACCCGGAATGCGTTTGGCAATAGTGCCTTCACCATGCAGCATTTCAATCAGCGGCGTATCGAGCCACAGCGCCACGCCATCGAGCGCCTTCACGCCCTTGCCGCGGGCAGTACACTCGCGAATGATAGACGCAGCCGCCACATCACGGGTTTCCAGCGGATGCATAAAGATTTCGCCCTCGCTGTTTACCAGCTGCGCACCAATCGAGCGCACTTTTTCGGTAACCAGCGCACCGTAAATCTGCGCCGGATAAGCAACACCCGTCGGATGATACTGAATAGCATCCGCATAAATCAGCGGCGCACCGGCACGGTATGCCATAACAAGGCCGTCGGCAGTCGCACCATAATGGTTAGAAGTAGGGAAGCCCTGATAATGCAAGCGTCCTGCACCACCGGTTGCCATGATTACGCATTTAGCACGTACAACCTTGTACTCCTGCGCATCAAAATCCCACAGCACCGCACCGGCAGTTTTGCCCTCCTCGTCAAGCAGCAGCTCGACTGCGGGTGAAAACTCCAGCACCGGAATACCGCGGTTCTGCACTTCGTCACGCAGCACGCGCATGATCTCCGCACCGGTGTAATCGGCGCAGGCATGCATACGCTTACGGCTCGTGCCGCCGCCATGCGTCGTTACCATAGTGCCGTCCTGCTCCTTGTCGAACATAACGCCCAGCTTGCTCAGCCAGTCAATCGCCAAAGGTCCGTTGGTTACCAGCTCTTCCAACAGCTCGGGAATATTTTTGTAGTGACCGCCGCCAAAGGCATCCAGATAATGCTGCGCCGGGGAATCGTTGCCCTTATCCGCAGCCTGAATACCGCCCTCGGCCATCATCGTGTTGGCATCGCCCATACGCAGCTTCGTTACTACGAGGACGTTAGCACCGCCGTTATGTGCTTCCAACGCAGCGGAAGCACCGGCACCGCCGCCACCGATAACCAGCACATCAACATCATAGTCCACTTTTTCCAAATCAAGCTCTACATCCTGCAGACGGCTTTTGCCCTCCAACAGCTGTGCCAATTCTACCGGCACCTTCTGGCCCTTGTTAGGACCAACCTCCAGCACCTTGAAGCCCTTGGAGCTGTAGTCCGGATGGAACTCCTTCAGCAGCTCGTCCTTCTCCTCTGCCGTAAAGCGTTCGATAGAAGCGTGCAGACGTTGGGCACGGGTAGCTTCAACCTTAGCCATAGATTTTAACATATCTTCAGTAAATGCACTCACCTTGCCGCACCTCCTTATTTTTCAATCTCACGCTTGTTATACAGGTCTTTGATTTCGTCCAAAGGCATATTTTTGAGCTTTTCCAACAGCGTTACATAATCGCCGTTTTCAATTTCGGCAACACGCTGAGCCAGATGCTCGCACTTCGGCGCAATATATTTGCCTGTCAGGCGACGGCACAGCAGGCCGACAGCGCTGTGGCTGATTTGCGCCGGGCAACGGGATGCACATATATTGCAGCCAACGCAGTCAAAGGAAGCATGTGCTGCCTTCTCATATTCGCCGCGCTGAGCGTAAGCAATATACTGCATAACATTCAGGCCCTGCGGACAGCCCTTCGTGCAGGCATTGCAGCCAATGCAGCTGAAGATTTCCGGATACAGCTGACCGACAATATTATCGCTTGCCTTAATCTCTTCGATATTAAAGGTGCGCTTGTTAATCGGGAAGGAATCAATCTTGCCAACGCACATGCCTTCCTCAACCTTCGTCTGGCAGGAAAGCACAACCTTCAGCTCCGTGCTGCCTTTCAGGCGATAAATTACTGCACAGGCTCCGCAAAAGCCGCTGCGGCAACCGCAGCCACGCACCAGCTTAAAGCCTGCATATTCCATGGCATCCATAATGGTCAGGGTTGCCGGGACACTGTACTTTTTGCCCAGCAGGTAAACAGTTACCATTTCTTCCATATTTTTGCTCCTTATATTTTCTTCTCCAAAACGTATTTCAGAATCTCAAAGCTAAAATCCGCTATAAACGAAACAGCTTCGTTACGAGCCATCAATATATCGTGTAAGGAATAGCAATTTTAGCAAATGAGTGCTTGGAAGCACAGGAACAAGGGTACGTAACTTACTGTTACTATATGACAAATTTTACCGAAGTTCCGTCTTGCTTCCGCACGAAATTTACGTTATGCCCTAAGTCATAGGAAAATTGCTCCTGACTGGAACGATATATTTATGGCGACGCAAAATATAATCAATATTCGTCTGGTATCTCGTCCAGCTCATCGCAGGTAAACACCGGCCCATCCTTGCACACGTACTTCTTGCCGATATTACAGCGACCGCACTTACCAACGCCGCACTTCATGCGTAGCTCCAGCGTCGTATAAACCTGCTTCTTCTCAAAGCCCATCTCAATCAACGCCGCCAGGCACAGCTTAATCATAATCGGCGGACCGCACAGCAGCACCGTCTTATCCGGCGTAAACTTCAGGTCCTTCAGGAAATTAGGCACAAAGCCAACATTTCCCGTCCAGCCCTCCTGCGCACGGTCAATCGTCAGATGCACACGCGTATCCTTTTGCACCGGCCACACATTCGTCAGCTCGTCATAACGCACAAAATCTTCCTTGCTGCGTGCGCCGTAAACAACATCAATGCTGCCGTAATCCTCACGCTTGTCCAGCATATAATTGATTACACTGCGCAGCGGCGCCAAACCGATACCACCGGCAATAAACAGTAAATCCTTGCCCTTTAACTTATCCTCAACAGGGAAATGATTGCCGTAAGGTCCGCGCACCGCAATCTGCTGACCGGGTTCAATATCAAAATGCAAAAAGTTCGTAATCGAGCCGCAGCGTTTAATGCTGAACTCCATATATTTTTCGTTCGTCGGAGAGGAGGTAATGGAAAAAATCGCCTCACCCTTACCGGGAACGGAAAGAATAGCGCATTGTCCCGGCAGATGCTCAAACAGCTTACCGCCGCCGATTTTCTCCACGCGGAAGGTTTTTACATCAGCCGTTTCCGTACAGATGTCCGTCACCACGCCAATCTGCGGAATCAAGGTATCCTGACAATTACACATCCTGCTTCACCTCCGCTTTTTCCAAGGCCTTGGCAACCTTGACGATATTCAGCTGCACCGGACACTTCTGCAGGCAGCGTCCGCAGCCGACACAAGCATATTCACCCTCATTGTTTTCAGGGAAATATACCAGCTTATGCATATAACGCTGACGGAAGCGCTCCACCTTCGTCTTACGCGGACTGCCATGCGCCATCAGAGTAAAATCCTTCGCCATGCAGCTGTCCCAGCAGCGATAGCGTTGCGTGCGCTCCTCAGTCTCCTGATAATCACGGATATCGTAGCAATGACAGGTAGGGCACACATAGGTACAAGTACAGCAGGACAGGCAGCCTGCAGCCATCTGCTCCCAGATTTTGCTGTTGAATACCTTCAGCTCATCCTTAGTCAGCTCGTCATTTACCTTGAAATCATGCAAAGGCAATACGCTCAAAATTTTCTGCGTCTGCTCCTGCTGCTCGCTGACCGCTGCCGCAGCATCTGCAGTTGCCTCCGCCAGCACACCGCCATCGACAAGCTTCGCTGTCAGCTCCTCGCCCTTGGCAGTCACAGCCTGCCAGCAAAGCTCCTCGCCTGCCAGCCAGGTCTGCACATCCGTCTCCGGAGCACCTGCGTCAATGCCAAAGGCATGGCAGAAGCAAGTTTCTTCGGGAGCACTGCAGCCTAAACCGATGAGCACGCATTGCTCGCGTCTTGTTTTGTAATATGTATCAACAGGTGCTTTTAAAAACACCTTATCTAAAATCTTAAAGCTGCGCGCATCGCAGGCACGCACGCCCATGACAATCGTCATGCCGGCAGGCGGAACATTCTGCTCCAGCGCCAGCTCCTTGCCGCTCGTCTTAAAGGTCAGCAGATTTTCTACCTGCGGGAAGAAAACATCCTTCGCGCTGCGGTTCGTCAGCGGCGCATCCAATGCAACCTCCACATCCTCTCGATACGGTGCGAAGTCCGCATGACCGCTCTTGTTCTTGCAGGGCAGCAGCAGCGTACCGATATTTTGCAGGGCTGCATATAACTTTGGCAGCTTATCCTTTGTTATCTTATACATGCTGCTCCCTCCCTTCTACCGCACTGTTGGCCTCGGGATCATTCTGCTTATAGCTTACCTGCGGTGCAGGCGTTTCGCTATCCGCACCGGCCTGATACTGGCCGAAGAAGCTGTTGATATCCTTCATAAACTTCATATTCAGCAGCTCCAGATGAATTCCCTGCGGGCAAACACGCGCACATTCGCCGCAGCCGGTGCAGCGCCCGGCAACGTGGAAGGCACGGATGATATGATACATCTGCTCCTCAACCTCGTCGGCATAAGCCTTGCCTGCTACCGGAGTATCAGGCTTATCAAAAATGCATTGCTCGCAGCTGCACGCCGGGCAAATATCGCGGCATGCATTGCAACGGATACACTTGGAAAGCTCACTTTGCCAGAAGGCAAAACGCTCCTCGGCGCTCATCGCTTCAATCTCCTTGACCTTGGCGAATTTATCACCGGTAAACTGCGGTACAGTCAACGGCTCAGCCAACTCCTCATCCGCAATTTTATAAGCAGCGCCCTTGCACATCAGGCATTTGTTCAGCAGCACGTCAGCCTTCGCCAGACGCTTTTCACCATAAGCGGTGTTAACAACAACCTCATCACCGTCTACGCTCACGCTGATGATACCCTTAGCACCGGCAGCCTTAATCTTGTTGATATCCAGCATACCGCTGCAGGGTGTGCCGATGGCGTAGACAAGCTCACGCTTAATGCGGTTATCCTTCAGCAGCTGGTTCACTCCGTATGTATCGCAAGGCTTTAAGAAAACAGCCGTCTTCTTGCCTGCATGGCTTGTTTCGATTAAATATTTGCAGAGATTGGCAGGGCAGAACTCATTATAAACGAGCTTGTCGCATTCGTCTGCGCTGCCAACAGCAGCAGGTGCGTTATCGTAAAAGAATTCGCCTGCCTGCCATGCTAGCACACGCTCTACTGTGCCCTCTGCCAACAGCTCAGCTGCACGCTTCTGCAGCAGCTTTTCTATTTTTTGCATCGCAAATCCCTCAACTTTACATTCTCACCCAATGCCGCAATATGCTCGGCAAAATCGTTCATCACCTGTGCAAAACGTGCGCCCTCGGCCGCACTAACCCATTCCACACGGAAGCGCTCACCGGCCACGCCCAGATAATCAAGCATACTGAGCAGCAGTGTCATACGACGGCGTGCATAATAGTTGCCTGTCGAATAATGGCAGTCGCCGGGGTGACAGCCGCACATGATGACACCGTCCGCGCCACGCTGAAACGCGCGCAAGATAAAGAGCGGATTCACTCTGCAGGAGCAGGGAACCTTGATGATTTTGATATTAGCAGGATAATGCTTGCGGGCCGTTCCGGCACCGTCAGCACCGGCATAGCTGCACCAGTTACAGCAGAAGGCCACGATTTTCGGTTCAAAATTTTTCTTCTCTAGCATAATGCATCCACCTCTGCCAGAATTTGTTGATTAGTAAAGCCCTGCAAATCCATAGCACCACAGGGGCAGGCTACCGTGCAGGCACCGCAGCCCTGGCACAGCGCATTGTTTACCACAGCAACGGTACGTGTTTCGCGCACGCCCAGCTTAGTAATAACCTGCTTGCTCTCGCCGGTAATCGCACCATAGGGGCAGACATGCGTGCAAGCCAGGCAGCCGCTGCAAATGCTTGTATCGCACTGCGCAGTGCAGGGGTTCGTCAGCAGCTTATCCTTCGCCAGCAGGCCGACAACCTTAACGGCCGCCGCACCGGCCTGCGAAACAGTTTCCGGAATATCCTTCGGTCCCTGGCACATGCCGCTGAGGAAAATGCCTGCCGTCGGACTTTCAACCGGACGCAGCTTCGGATGCGCCTCTACGTAAAAGTCATCGTTATCAATGCTGGCAGTCAGCATCGTTGCCAGCTTGCGTGCATCGGGAGAAGGCTGCACAGCCGTCGCCAGTACTACTAAATCAGGATTCAGCATCAGCTTGCGACCGCTGTTCAAATCACTGGCAAAAACCGTCAGCTTGCCATCGCCATCAACAACAACCTTGCCTACCTGACCGCGTACATAATGCACGCCGTACTCTTCCACCGCACGGCGCTGGAACTCGTCAAAGCCCTTGCCCGGAGTACGTACATCTATATAAAAAACAGTTACATCCACATCAGGATATTTTTCGCGGATATACATCGCATGCTTGGCATTATACATGCAGCAAATTTTACTGCAGTAGCTCTTGCCACGACCGCTCACATCACGCGAGCCTACGCAGGAAACGATAATAACCTTCTTCGGCTCCTTACCGGTAGAAGGACAAACGAGATGACCTTCTGTCGGTCCTGCTGCGTTCGTCAGACGCTCCAGCTCCAGCGAGGTGATAACGTCCTTGCTGGCACCGTAGCCATATTCGCCGAACTTGTCGAGAGACAGCGTTTTAAAGCCTGTTGCCAGCACAATCGCACCATATTTTTCCGTGATCAGCTCATCGGTCTGCGTATAATCAATTGCTCCTGCCGGACAAACCTTGGAGCAGATACCGCATTTACCTGTCTTGAACTTAATGCAGGCCTCGCGGTCGATAACAGGAACCTTGGGAATCGCCTGCGCAAAAGGAATATAGATTGCGCCGCGATTCTTCAGTCCCATATCGAATTCACTCGGAGTTTTGCGGGACGGACATTTTTCGGTACAGATGCCGCAGCCGCTGCACATATCAGCCTTCACGCTGCGTGCCTTTTTGCGGATTGTCACATCAAAATTGCCCACGAAGCCGCTCACGCTTTCTACCTCGCTATAGGTATAGAGCGTAATATTTTCATGGTTTGCTGCATCCACCATCTTCGGTGTCAGGATGCAGGCAGAGCAGTCGAGTGTCGGGAAGGTTTTGTCGAGCTGCGCCATACGGCCGCCGATTGTCGGCTCCTTCTCCACAATATCAACCTTGTAGCCTGCTTCCGCAATATCCAGCGCCGTCTGAATACCGGCAATACCGCCGCCTATAACCAGTGCGCGCTTCACTACCTGGCTTTCGCCGGGCTTCAGCGCTCCGTTAAAGCGCACCTTGGCAATTGCTGCCTTGGCTAATTTAATCGCCTTCGCTGTCGCTTCGGCCTTATCCTTCAGCACCCAGGAGCATTGCTCGCGGATATTGGCAATCTCTACCATGTAGGGATTGATGCCAACGCCCTCCGCACATTTGCGGAAGGTTGGCTCGTGCATACGCGGCGAGCAGCTGCAGACAACAAGTCTGTCCAGCTTATAATCTGCCACAGCCTTGCGAATCAGCTCCTGGCCCTGCTCGGAGCACATATATTTATAATCGATGGCATAGGCAACGTCAGGAATTTGGCGCACTGCCTCTACCACCTGGGCAACATCTACCGTGCCGGCGATGTTGCTGCCACACCAACAAACAAAAACACCAATCTTTTGCACGTAGCTTCCCCCTATTTATTATATTTTCTAAAGGCTGCAACCAAAAGCTGCTGCGGCATATCGCTCGGATAATGCTCCACACTTTCCGCAGGCAGCTTGTTGTTTCCTTGCTGACGAATCTGCAGCAGACGCAACGCCTCCATAATACGCGCCGGACTCACGCCACGTGGGCAGCGCTCCTCGCACGCCATGCAGGACAGACATTGCCACGGTGCATCAGCCTCCAGCAGCTCGGATGCATAACCGCTGTTTAAGTCCCAAACTACGCGGTGGGGCAGCAAATCCATTTTAGACGCAGCTTCACAGTTCGCACTGCAGCGGCCGCATTGCATGCAGCGACGCACGTCGGTAGCAGCAAGGCGCAAAATATCCTCTGTCAATTGCTTTTCATCAACAGCCATTATTCCGCACCTCCTTCGCTCTCCGCAACACCAAGTGCTTCTGCAAGAAGCTCCGTAAAGTAGCGCGTCGGCAGGCTGCCTGCGGCACCATTGGCCGTCAGGTTATATGCACACAGCGGGCATGCAGTAACAAGCTCCTGCGCACCACAGCTTGCAGCATTATTTTTAATATCGCTGACGAGCTTTTCGCATTGCGCCTTATCCTTCAGCGCCAGATAACCGCCGCAGCATTCATTGCGCATGCTGTAAATAACAGGCTCTGCACCCAACGCTTTAATAAAGGCTTCCATAACAGTAGGACTCTCTACGTCATCGAGGGCCAAAACCGCTCCCGGTCTAAGCAACAAACAGCCATAATAAGCGCCAACCATGCGTTCCTTTAAAGGATGGCTCACAAGCTGCGCCAACTTTTCCCAACCGATTTCATCACGCAAAACCTCCAGGTAATGCAAAACCCGTGTTTCACCGGCATAAGGCTCTTCAAGTTGCAGATAATTATTTACCTTTTGGCGAATCTCCGTATTCGTCGCCATATCGTGATTCACACGCTTGATGACATGGTAGCACGCACTGCACAGCGTCACCAGAACGCCGCCGTTTTCACGCGCCGCCACAAGCGCACGCACCGCACTCAGACGCTCGGCAATAGCATCAGGCGCCATCGGGTAAACCGCACCGCAGCACTGCCATTCCGGCAGCTCCACCAGCGGAAAGCCCAGCACCTCAGCACAGCGTCGTGCTGCCATATCCAGCTGCTTCGCCTTCGTTGACAGCGTGCAGCCAGGATAATAATTATAAATCATCGTCTTTCCCTCCTTCGCAAAGGACATAAAACAACCTTGACCAAAAAATTGCTTTATTACGTATCTATTCTACATTAATTCTGAAAATACTGCTAGTAGCAAAGAAAAATTTTCTTGGTTGCGTCAAACAATACGTCTCGGCAACGCACGTTAAGAGTATACGCTTGTAAAAGCGTAATTTATCCACAACAAAAAAGCACCGTCTGCACTGCAAAAACGTAGTACAAACGATGCTTTATTGATAAAATTATTTAGCTTCGCTGTTATACAGCTCAAGCTGCTTTTGCAAATATTCCCTATACGCCGCACGTACACTGTCTGGGCCAGCGATAATTACATCACCGCCAAAACCTGCCACCCAGCCCAAAAAGCCCGCGTCAGACTGCACTTCAACGCTCGTAGAAAAATAAGCCTTATCATCCGGGCAGTCGTACATGTTAATCCTATTACCAAACCTTGCCAGAATATCAAGGCGACATTTCTGCTTGCAATGCAGACTAACTCGCTGCGTCGCACCATAACGCATATTAATATGCTCGCGCAGATAATCGCAGATATTTTTGCAAGAATCCTTAAGCATTTTGTAATCCGTGCTATCCGTCAGCTTATTCGCTGCTTTTCCCTGCACCCGCACATTTACCATACGCGACAGGCGGTAGTGACTGAAATTTTTGTATTCCCCCGTGCAGCCAATGACATAATAATCATCATTCATTGGCACAAAATAATACGGACTCACAAAATATTCCATTCCCTCATGGCTCAAATCATTCTGCTGGGGATTGGGCACAAACTTATAGTTATATTGGAAGCTAATCTGCTTTTTATCCCTAATCGCCTCCATAATCTTATCAAAGTTATACTTCGTCTTACTTAGAGCCACATTCAGACTTGCATCACAAATAACAGCCTCCTTCAGGAACTTCCTGTCGGAAGGTGTACCCAACTGAAAAATCTTATTCACGAGCTTTTTCGCATCCTCCGCTGTCAAAAAGCGGGCTGAAGCAACTGCGTCTGCCAACATCTTGAGCTGGTCACACCCGAACGGCTTATTCTCATAATTTAGATACTTGCCATCGTTATGGTTTTCACAGGCTTCCAACTTGTAACCGCACGCTTCAATAGTCTGCAAATCGCGCATAATTGACTTGCGGTCCGGCTCACGATCACACACACCGTCCTCCAACAGCTTCGCAATAATCTGCGTAATATTCAGCGGATGCTGCTCATCCGTATTCTGCATATATTCAAACACGCGCAACAAGCGGCATTTGTTAAGATATTTTGCGTTCTGCTCTGCCATGCTATCAACCTCACTTCCAAGGAAACGCTTTGCGTATATATTCTCTATTTTTCCTGATATACGCAATAGCAAAGAAAATCAATACTGTCTGTACCTGATTTCTGCCTGCTCTGAATGAATTATCGCCACATACTCGCGTGGATTCACAAACCTGATAATCTCCTCCACTTCCTCTTTTGACGCGTGCCCGCTCGTATGCAGCTGCACAGTATTGCAATCAGCACACGCATCAGCCAGCTCCGCATTATAATACTCTGTCTCCTTGTCCTTAATATAGCCTGACCATTGGGAGTAAATCACAAGCGGCTGCAGGTCGTTATATTTCTCAACCAACCTTTGCAGCTTCTCCGCAGCCTGTGTTCTGCTCAGAAAAATCAGCGCGCCACGTTCACGCAACTTTTTTTCCTGTAACATGTAGGCCAATTTATCCTGTAACGCTTCCTTGTCCAGCAGCAGGCTGTACATTCCCGGCAATCTTAACTGCCTGTCCTGTTTGGAATCATTCAGATAGGCATACAAATCCAGCTTATATTGATAATAACTCTGCACCTGCTCCAGCATATATCTGCTTGCCAGCACAACCTTATGCGCAGCTCGTGCGGCACGATAAAAATTGCGCAGACGGATAAAATTCGTCGACGAACAGATGCAAAAGACCAGCTTGTGCTGCGACAGCAAAGCACGCTCCTGCTGAAAAAGCTCACTTTCCGTCAGCATGCCCTGCTCCTCACGCGTCATGTTTGTGCCTTCGGTAATCAGAATATCCACAGGCTTATAACGCAGCTGCAAGCCCAAGACATAGTGCAGCAACAGCTTTTTGAGCTTGTTTCCCATAAAGCCGTGCGTGCGGAAATCTCCCATGTGCAAAATACGCTTATCCGGCGTTTCAATCAGAAACATCATCGCCGCCTCTGCCGAATGGTCAATGGTGTAAGGTGTGACTTTAATATCGCCAACCTGCACTGTCTGCTGGGGCCAGAGCACATGATTACGCGTTTTGTCTTCCAGAATTCCAATCTGCGTCTTGTGCTGCGCATCATGTTTTGCCAAAGCGTGGTAAATATTGAGCAACGCATAGCGGCACATCTGGCTCATGTACAGTGGAATCCCCGGCAGAATTTTATTGAAGCGCCCGATGTGGTCGCCATGATAATGCGTGAAGAATACCGCATCATATTGCACCTCGCCAGAAGTCAGGCCTTCGACCTCCAGCGCTTCTTTATACTTGCTGCCCGGCAGATTCTCGCCAAAATCAATGCAAATTTTTGTCGTATCCGTGCTAATTAAAGTAACGCAGCCACCAATCTGGTCGGCATGAAGAAATTCTATGTTTGTAGACATCTTATCGCTCCCTATTATTTATCTCAAACTATCATTGTATCTTAGCAGCTAAACCAATAATCTCTCATCTTCTGCAAAAATTCTTCTGTCAATGGATAGCCTGCACTCTCGCCTATAACAGCATCTATGCCACAATATGGACACAGTGCAGTTAAGTCAAAATCAACCCATTCTAACTCTTTAGTGTCAAAAACTTTAAGGCAATGAAAACATCCACATCTTTTATCATGTTCAAGCAGTCTTCTGTTAAACATACAATATTCATGCGCGGTGATATAATCAGGCTCACATTTTTGTTCTGTATTATCATTTTTATAAAAATTTATCTTTTGCATTTTATCTCCACCCTTCCTAACAAAAAAACATTTTAGTAGTTACATCAAATATGCTGCTTCCAAAAAACTTTGTGAGAATAGTATACGGCAAACGATGTGGCAAAAATAGTATAGCTGATGCTTGTTTTTGGGTAAATCATGACCACCCGTCAAACGGGTGGTTTGACGACGGGCTATAAGCCCTTAATACTAGCCAGCGCCTCAAGACGCTGGCTTTCACTTTGTTCAAGCCACATTGCACTTTTCTCTTTCGCTGCCCCTGTCAGGGGCGTTTTGAATACTAGTTACCCTTAAAAGGGTCTTCGTACTCTTTTACACTTAACTTATCTAAAGCTATATCGTGCTTTTCTTGTTCCGCAATATATTTCTTTACGGTAGATTCGTTTAGACCTACTGTAGATGCGTAGTAACCTTCTGCCCAGAAATGTCTATTGCCAAACTTATACTTTAAATTTGCGTGTTTATCAAACATTTGAAGCGCTGACTTTCCTTTAAGATAGCCTATAAATGTCGATACTGCAATTTTAGGTGGAATACTAAGTAGCATATGCACATGATCAGGCATCATATGACCTTCAATAATTTCTACACCCTTATACGAACATAACCGTTTAAAAATTTCTATTAAATCTTCACGGTATTGATTATAAATGATTTTTCGTCTATACTTAGGTGTAAAGACTATGTGATATTTGCATACCCACTTTGAATGCGATAATTCGTTAGTTTTATTTGCCATTAATACGTCATTCCTTTCTTTGCAATAGTGACTTGAACACTTACTATTGTATATCGGAATGACGTATTTTTGTATAACAATCAATGCGCACCCGCATAGCGGGTGGTTCTGTGTGAAGCACTATCTCATTTCTTTGAAAAGAAACTCGATAGCGCTCCACGGGCTAAAGCCACATAAGAAAAGCTGCGGCACGAGCCGCAGCGAATGGATAAATTTACGGATTTCTTATTTTTGCATTAGTCCATTACTTGTGGTTGGGTCGACCTAGTCCAA
>ULMS01012160.1_pt1 | contig 55631 bp, 38 predicted proteins | sample 1951721 | NCBI WGS metagenome assembly ULMS01 (sample SAMEA4835557, study PRJEB28245) | human gut metagenome | biome: gut microbiome; material: fecal sample | place: Denmark | collected 2008 | reverse complement strand
GCAAATCAGACATTTCCTGACTGTTGTTAGCAACTTCACCGCCATGTAATTCTTCTCCGTTGGTAAATCTTACGCAGCCTGTATCGCTGGCATCAATGTCACTGATTTTGTAGCCTTCGTACTGCAGCATGCCGTTAGAAAGCTCGTACAGATTATCTCCGTAAGCACAATTGCGTAAAACACGCTTAACAGTACCGCTTTTCAGCTGCTGTTCAAATTCCAGCTTTACCATGGGAGGTTTATTTTTGGAAGTAACAAAGCTGTCGCAGTAAAGGTAACCGTCAATGCCTTTAAGATTTACAACCTCAATGCCCTTAACCTCTATCTTTTTGACCAGCTTATGATTATAGGCATCTATTGCATCTAAACGGTATACTTCATTATGCTCCTGCTTATGCGTAGCAGAATAATTGACGCTGAAAAGCGGATTAAAACGCTTCATTGCTTTTTGCGTTGCAGGACCATTCAGCTTCTGCGGTTCATCAAGAATCAAAATTGGATTGGTTTTGGCTATAACATCAATAGGCTTGCGTGAACCGAATTCATCACGTTCACTGTAAATAATCAACGCACCCTTATCACCACCACGTCCTTCCTTATTCTTCTCCTCATTCAAGGACTTGGCAAAGGCTTGATTATTAATAATCATTACATTGATTTCGTTGCTTTTGGCAAAATCATCAATCTTCGTCAGGTTTTTGCTGTCATAAATGAAATAACGCGCTTTCTTGCCATACTGGCTCATGAAGTGCTCTTCCATAGTTTCCAGGCTTTTCTTGACACCTTCACGGATTGCGACAGAAGGGACGATGATAATAAATTTGTTCCAGCCATATTGCTTGTTCAGCTCAAACATGGTCTTGATATAGACATAGGTTTTGCCTGTACCTGTTTCCATTTCAATATCAAGACTGCACTTTCCCTGACCTTCTATAAGCTCCTTCGACGGAGTTATGTTGTTATTACCTTGAATAAGCTTAATATTCTCCAGAAGCTGCACCTTATCCAATTTTATTGGCGCATTGGCATAACCGAGAATTATATCCTGCTTGGCTTCCTGTTCATCAAGCTCCTGCTGAAACAAGTTATAACCATTGCTATTCTTTGCTTTTTTTGTTTTCACCGGCACAAGTCTTCCCGGATCAAAAAAGTAGCTGGTATCCTGCGCAGGACGCACCTGTCCCTTGAACACGTCAACCACTGCATTGACAGCATCCGTCTGGTACTGCTGAATTTTAAAACTGAACTTCATTACAGCACCCTCCTCACAGTTTGCGGACTATAGGTGTTGAAAATCTGCTCAAAGTTAATCGCTACGCTGTCATCTGCCTGCGAGCTGTCACGCATAACAAAATAGCTTGGCATCTCTTTGGCAATGGCAGTGATAACCTCATCCGTTACGTTCTTATCAAAGCAAGCCATTAAATGACCTTGCGCCACATTGTAGACAGTTTTGCCGGCAATGGTAATTTTTTCGATTTTACTGGAAAGCGGTGTATCCAGCTTCAGCATAGCATCAAACAGCAAATCCTCATCACTGCGGTCTGCTTTAATATTATCGACAAACAAATTCTGTTGTTTATCCATGTATTCCTTCGGTGTGAAGTACACATCTTCCATGTTACTGCTGTCGCATTTCAGCACGCGGAAGCCAATGTCCAAATCCTGCGTTGTCAGCGGATTTTCTTCTTTGATTTTCTTACCGGCACGGCGGATGCGCTCCTTGCCGATTTCGCAGATGTTTTTATAGCCTGCCTTGTACGCTTCGCTGTTTTCAGCACAATCTTCAGGTAACTGCACCATAATGAACTTGCGCTTACCGCCATCTTCGGCGTTCAATTGCATGACTGCGTGGGCGGTGGTAGCAGAGCCAGAGAAGAAGTCGAGGATGATGTCACTATTATTTGAAGTTAATTTACTAAACAGTTTAGGTAATTCTTTTGTTTTTGGATATGGAAAAATATATTGATTGCCAAATAGCAATTCGATTTCTTTTCTTGCAATCTGTGTATCAGGTATATCTTTTAAAACTGATTTTATAGATACTGTAGACATTATTTTTTTTGAATATAACCGTCCATTCTCTTTAAAGAAAAAACCTTCTATTTTTTGCCCTTTTGAATCATATATTTCTTCACCAGCCAACCAATTTATAATCATATTTTTCATCGTCCATCCTGCTGATATTTTTACTGGTTGTGCCAAAGCTCCATTTTTAAAAACCATTTCACCTATTATTTTCATTTTTTCTGCGCCTTCAATTACACCAGTAATTATCTTATCTTGTCCCTCATAGGGTATGCCAGCAGGAAATTCAATTACACTTTCAGGATGTCTTGAATCAATTTTTTTATTACATCGCTCAATTGAATATTGAACATCATCATTAACTCTATTAAAATTTTTTCGTTCAAAACTATTTTTAGAATAAACCAAAATATATTCATGTGCACGTGCAACAACACCTGCATTTATCCCTCTAGGTAATAACCAAATAAACGGCGTGATGAGATTTTCTTCACCAAAAATCTCATCACAAATCTTTCTTAAATTATCCACTTCATTATCATCAATACTAATAAAAATAACACCGTCTTCACTCAATAAATCCTTTGCCAGCTTCAACCTTGGATATATCATATTCAGCCAATCGGTATGAAAACGTCCGTTGCTTTCTGTATTAGCTACCAGACGATTGCCTTCATCATCCAACTGTCCGCTGTTTTCAACATACTCATCTGAGCTTTGCTTAAAATCATCATTATAGACAAAGTCATTACCCGTATTATACGGCGGATCAATATAAATCATCTTCACCTTGCCCAAATACGTTTCCTGCAGCAGCTTCAACACTTCCAGATTATCACCTTCAATATAAAGGTTTTCTGTATTATCAAAGTCCACGCTCTCTTCTCTGCAGGGGCGCAAGGTTTTGTTAATCGGCGCATTGGCAGCCAGAATTGCTTTGCGCTTATCTGGCCAGGTAAACTGGTAGCGTTCCTGCAAGCCATCTACAACATGGTCACTAAGCTCCTGTTTCAGCATATCAAAATCAATGGCATGCTCCAATTTGCCCTCATTATTGATTCTTTCGGTAACGCAATTAGGGAATAGCTCCCTTATCTTCGCTACGTTTGCTGCAACCTTATCCATAGATTGCATGTTGAGATGTTCCATCATTGTAAATCCTCCAGTTCTTTTTTCAGCTTGTTTATTGCTTCACGCAAGGTCAGTTTTTTGCGTGCCTGCTTTTCCGCAAACATTTTCTTCGTCAGCGCTGCTATCTGTGCTTCTGCTTCTGCCCGCCTGCCGGCGTTGGCAATCACGGAAGCAGGTGTAAGCCCTGCACGTGGCGTTAATTGCGCCACCTGCAGAGCTAGGTGCTCCCAAATATCGTTTAAGCTTGTGCCTTGCAAATTCACCTTCTGCTCAGCCACAGGCATAAACTCATTGAGCAATATTCTGTTATCGAAATACAGCGCCAGCTGCAGCTTATCTTCATAGCAAAGCGCCAACAGCAAGCGTTGGTCAATCAGCCTGCACAGCCTTTGCAAAAGCCTTTCCGCACAGCCCTCCTGCTTCAGCTGTACTGCCAAAACATAAACTGCTTTTTCCTGCTCCTTTTTTTGCAAGGCAGGAATTGTGCGTAAGGAAATTTCGTTGACAATGGTCATCTGCCTGATGGCTGCATCAAACTCCTTCTGCTCCGCTGTATTCATTTGAAACTTGCTGTATAAGGCACGTTTGGGAATAATTTTTTTTACTTCTGTAGTCTGCGGTAAGCCTAACATTACTGCTCACCTCGCACAACGAGGAAGCAAATCAGTTCAAAATCATCCAGTCCCTTAATACTATTGTCAAAGAAGCTGATTTCTTCACCGCTCAGGAAGCTGTCCACATCGTCAGCGTCCTTCACGTTGATTATGGAAGCAATAGCATCCTCCAAAAGCCGGGAATAAACACCCATACTTCTGCCATCATTCGTCGCCTTGTTGAATCCATTGCACAAATCCGTCATAGGCTTATCCTTGCCACGGCAGGTAAAGCGCAGCTTGTCCAACAGCTTCTTCGGCGCCAAATGGTTGCAGATAATCTCACCATCCTCGCCAATATATACGGCATAAAACGGATGCAGCAGATTTTTTCTGTCTATATTTATGTTATCCGTGCAGTTTTTCAGCACGTAAATTACACCAGGAGGGCATTCCTCACTCGCAGGCACAACGGCATGCAAGCCAAAGGGGGTTTTATCCAGCTCGCCATGCGTCTTTATATATTCCAGTAAATCAAGGCGGAACTCGTTTAAGCCTAAATCCATAATGGAAATACCCGTACTCATATCCTCAATATCGACAACTTCCTTTTGTAGCTGCTGAAGCTGCTGCTTGCGATACTGCAAGTCGAGCTTTTCATTATTGCTCAGCAGATTATCGTCCGCGGTAGCAGTCAAATCAACTGCCTTCATACGACTTTCTACACGGCTTTTGAGGTCAATGTAGTCGTCCAAATCCACGTCTGGCCAAAAATTAACCAATTGGATAAAGGCATTTCTGCTGCCTATGCGGTCAATACGGCCGAAGCGCTGGACGATACGCACTGGATTCCAATGTATATCATAATTCACAAGAAAATCACAATCCTGCAAATTCTGACCTTCGGAAATACAATCAGTAGCAATCAAAATATCTATATCGTTTTTATCCTCAGGGAAAATCAGCTTCTTATCCTTCGCCAATGGTGCAAAACAGGTCAGTACAGTATTCAAATCACACCTAAGCTTCGGTATCGTGCATCTGCCATCCACCGAGCCTGTAACCATCGCTGTATGCAAGCCAAACTGCTCCTGCACATGCTTGCTGACATGCTCATAAAGATAAGCAGCAGTATCGGCAAAGGCAGTAAACACAATAATTTTCTTGTTATCTGCATTCAAGGGATGCTGAATTTTATCGTCTATAAGCTCTAGCAGTTTCTGCAGCTTATTATCCTGCTCAGGCGTTATCCCCTGCACCATCCCAAGCAGCTCATCCAAACACTCCTTGTCATGCTGCAAGCTATGCCCCCAGCTCACAATATCCATTTCAGCCAGCTCAATAGGCACTTTTTTGCCCACAACAAAGCTTTCCTCTTCCATATCAAAATCGGCGCCGCTGAAATCAGTACCGGTATCCACCTGCGCATTAGCAAGCCTGTGCTGTGTGAAGCTGTCTATCTTTTGCAATGCTGCGCAAATACTAGCCCGCACTCTTTCCACAGTCAGCCTGAACGAATACACGGAGCTTTCCATGCGCTTCAAAATATTTATCGCCATCAGTCGACGAATACCACGCTCACGGTTCGCCTGTGTAAAGCCAGTATTGACCTTATTATCATCAAAAAGCTCTGCATATTTCGGCAAACGGCTATGCAAAATAAATTCCGTAGGAGTATATATAGACAGCTCCAGCTCATCAAGCTTCGAAAATATTTCTTTATAATTTACCGCGCCATTCTTAACCAATGCAGGGCGAAAGGATAGCGGCGTTTTGCGTTCAGGAAAGCTGCCAATAGCCTTTGTATCATAATATCTGGTAATATGCTTGCGTGAACGTGCAATAGTCACAGAATCAAGCAAATTGAAAAAATCATAGCTGAGGTTTTCCAGCAAATTCTGCACTGTGCGTTCTGCCGGAGGCAGCTTCGACCAATGATTATAGGCAGCCTGCGCATTACGGAAAATATCATCTATAGAGTTTTTGGTGTTCAGCTTATCATTAATTTTGCTGCTATCACCTTCATAGGCCAATTGCAGCTGATTCTTCAAATCGTTAAAGCGATTATTAACGGGAGTAGCAGAAAGCATCAACACCTTTGTCTGCACGCCCTCACGAATAACCTTGTTCATCAGCACCGTATAGCGATTCTCTTTATCTTCGCCATCAAAGGCACCACCATTACGGAAATTATGCGATTCATCAATAACTACAAGGTCATAGTTACTCCAATTTATCCTGCTTAAATCAATATCACCGCTATAACCGCGCTTGCGCAGCAGGTCTGAATGATATAAGACATCATAGCGCAGTCTGTCGCTGGCAATAGGGTTGTTTTTATAGTTAGCGCGATACGTATTCCAGTTGTCTGCCAGCTTTTTCGGACATAATACAAGTACATTCTTGTTGCGTCCTTCATAATATTTAATAACAGCTAATGCAGTAAAGGTTTTGCCCAAACCAACACTGTCAGCTAAAATGCAGCCATTATATTTTTCCAGCTTATTAATAATGCCTAACGCAGCATCACGTTGAAAATTAAAGAGCATATTCCAGATTTTGCTGTTCTTAAAGCCTGTACGCTCATTTGGCAGCTCATCCTCACTGATATCCGTAAGAAATTCATGGAAAATATTATACAGCGTCACGAAATAAATAAACTCAGGCGCATTCTCATTATAAGCCGAGCTTATACTGCTTATAACATTGTTGGTTACGTCCTTTAACTCTTCTTCGTTCTGCCAGAGCTTGGCGAATTGCTCTATGAATGCCTGCGACGCAGGGCTTTCTAGCTTTAATATGTTCACGCCCATATTGTTTCCCTGCTCACAGCCTAAATCAACAGTCGTGAAGCTATTAACGGTATAATACGCTATATCGTTCAATACAATAAACCTATCTGTAATTTCCTTATTACCAACATTGGATTTAAAGGTAACCTTCTTCTTAATCCACTCAGCACATTCCTTGGCAATAGCCTTTTGATTTAATTCGTTGCGCAGCTTTACCTCAAATTCCGTGCCATAAATACGACGCTCACGATTTATTTTAGGAATATAAAATTCACGTTTTTCCTTCTTGCTATTCTCTTTTTGAATAAAAGTAGGGTCAGTGAAAATAAAACGTAATTCTTCAATCTCGCTCAGCTCCTTACGCAAAGCCTCGAAGGCATACATAGAAAAATCTGCTGCCACAATAGACAGCATACTGCCCTTCTGCAATTCTAAGGCCAAATCATCTTTTAGCGTTTCATTTACGTTTCTAATAACCTTCATTTTCTCAAGTCAGCTCCGTTAATTGTTCATGTATCAAAAATTTGTTAATAACTCATTATAATGATACACTGTTGTCCCCCCCCGTCAAGCAAAAGCACACATCGAGTGTGTTTTGCCTGACGTATTAGCAAGCTAATACTTTCCTGTTCTGATTTTAGCGCAATTTGCGCTAAATAGCAAGTTGAAGTGCCATCTCTTTCTATAATGTTATTGGGTGATAACAATGTATCAGCGTATTCGCGACTTACGTGAGGACAAGGATATGACGCAAACACAAATGGCTGAAATCCTTAACTGCTCACAAAGAGTCTACAGCAACTATGAAAAAGGCGAACGGGATATACCGACAGATATACTCATTGCCTTGGCTAAATTTCATAACACATCCACGGATTACATTTTAGGCTTAACAAACAAAAAATAAGGATTCACTTCGCAAGTAAATCGGAAGTAAATCCTTATTTTTATTATAACGATGAATTCTATTACGAGAAATGTGCATTTTCTCCCTTTTCTCGTAACAGAATTGCTTATTCCAGAAAAAAGCTTAAATTTTTTTCACATTCTGTCAAAATATGCCATTGCGCTTGCAAAAAAATATTTATAGAAATTCAAAGAAAAATCACGCAAGCACAGTAAACTGCTTACGTGATTGATTCAAAATATTATATTGCATACTAAAAATTAAAGATCTACTTTTCTGAGCAGGAAATCAATGAGATTATAATGGATAATGCCATTTCTTGAAATGGTATGCTTATCCAAAGTTATAACATATTTGGGATAATTATCAGCAATTTTTTCATATGCTCCAAACTCTCGCTCTATCGTTTTTTCATCAGTTAAAAGATACGCTGCCTGAATATAAATAATCTTACCATTCAATTCTGCGATAAAGTCAATCTCACCCTTCCAGGTTTTACCTACATAGACCTTATAGCCACGCGAAATCAGCTCATTATAGCAAATTGTTTCAATAATATAGTTATACTCGTCCTTAATTCTGTTTTTCTTCAAATGCAGAAAGCCAAGGTCGCAAACATAATACTTCTCTTCAAATGCAAGCGCCTTCTTGCCACGAATATCATAACGCGAAACCTTATCGCAAACACAGGCATCAACAATGCAGCGCAGATAATCATACACAACAGGTGCAGAAACCTTATGCCCATTACTTGAAAGCGTACCGGCAATAGCATTACCGGAAACAGTCAGTGAAGAGTTACCTACAATATAATCAAGTACCTTTTCCAGAACCAGCGGCGAATTTATTTTGTTACGCATGACTATATCCTTCAGCACAACCGCATCATATATATTATTTAAAATAACCTCTTTGGTTTCCTTATTGGCAGCACCACATACCAAAGGCAAGCCACCATAAGTCATGTATTCCGCCAACAGAGTTTCATAATCCGGCGCAGAGATATCTTTGTATTGACAGAACTCCATAAAATTGAACGGTAATACGCGCAAAGATACAGTCCTGCCACTTAAATGCGTAGCTAATTCTCCCGAAAGCAGTTTAGAATTAGAACCGGTAATAAAGATACTCACATTATGAGTTGCCCGAAAAGAATTTACCACAAGCTCAAAATTATTTACATTTTGAATTTCATCGAAAAACAGATAATATTTACTTTCATCAACAATTTTTTGCTCAACATATTCATAAAAAGCATCTGCATCTGTCAGCTTATGATACTTATAATCTTCAAAATTTATGTAAACGATATGCGAATCCTCGATACCATTTTCCTTTATTTCAGCAATAACCTGACGCAAAATAGTAGATTTGCCGCAACGTCTGATGCCGGTAATAACCTTTACCAGCTCCGAATCATAAAACGGGCGCAAACGTTCCAGATACTGTGTTCTGATAACCATAACCCTGCTCCTTTCCGCTTTGTCAGCACATTTTCCTTTATTATATTCTAACACAACCCACTCCCCTCCGCAACAGTGTTAATTATTTTTAACACTATCGCACATTTCGTCGATAGTATTAATTTATTTTAACACTATGAGCGATTTTTGCGTTACTGTTAATTATTTTTAATACTTTTGCACGAGTTGCTCCTCCTTAACCTAAACGCAGGCACAAAAAAGGTTCTATAATTGGAAAACTGAAATCGCAAATATAATTGGCGAAAGAGTTTCTAACGGGTTTATTGAAGGCAGTAACAATAAAATCAAAGCATTGAAGCGAATCAGCTATGGTATAAGGAATATCGACAGATTTCGAAACAGAATATTGTATCTGGAATAAAATATAGTAAAATCGCATTAGGATAACTATGTCTTATTTTAGAAAAATAAAACCAGCCTCCAATATAAATATACTAGAGGCTGGTTGAATTGCAAAAATAATTATGTATTGTCTAGGTCTATGATGTTAAAGTCTTGAATACCCCAAAACTTGACATAGAACCCTTTAAGATCAATTTCAAATTAAGCTTACAGCGCTGCTTTAACCTTTGCAACCAGGTTTTCAACAGTAAAGCCGTATTTTTCCATCATTACATCGCCGGGTGCGGAAGCGCCGAAGGTGGTAATGCCCAGAACATTCTTTTCAGTGCCGGTGTAACGGCTCCAACCGTAAGGAACGCCTGCTTCAACAGCAAACTTGGTTACGCCTGCAGGCAGAACACTTTCCTTGTACTCATCGCTTTGAGCATCAAAAGCATCCCAGCAAGGCATAGATACAACGCTAACGTCAATGCCCTCTTCTGCCAGCTTAGCTTGTGCAGCCAGTGCCAGATGTACTTCACTGCCGGTACCGATCAGAACAGCCTTAGCCTCATTCTTAGCCGGGCTCAGTACATAAGCGCCTTTATGAGCGTTCTCATGGATGGTTGCTGCATAGTCATGCAGTACAGTCAGTTTTTGACGGCTCAACAGCAGACAAGTCGGTTTATGCTTGTTCAGGCAAGCCTGTTGCCATGCGGTAGCAGTTTCCAGAGCGTCAGCCGGACGGATAACGCTTACGTTCGGAATCAGACGCAATGCCATAGTAGTTTCAATCGGCTGATGAGTAGGACCGTCTTCGCCCAGCGCAATGCTGTCATGAGTCAGTACGAATACGGACTGAATGCCCATGAGTGCTGCCATACGGATGGTCGGACGCAGAAAGTCAGCAAATACCAGGAAGGTACCACCGAAGGGAATAAAGCCGCCATGCAGGGAAATACCGTTCAGAACGGTACCCATAGCGTGCTCGCGAACGCCAAAGTGAATGTTGCGGCCGGTTCTGTCAAGCTTGGAGAAGTAACCGCCGGTTTTCATGATAGTTTTGTTGGAAGGACCAAGGTCAGCACTGCCGCCAACCAGCTCAGGCAGCTGTGCAGCCAAAACTTGGATAATATCACCGCTTGCTTCGCGGGTAGCGTTTTTAACGGTATCCTTGAAGATTGCTTCCAGAGCACTCAGGTTAACCATGGAGTTGCCGGCAATGCGGTCTTCCAGCTCTTTAGCCAGCTCTGGATATACCATCTTATAGTCATCCATCAAAGCCTTCCAAGCAGCTTCATTTGCAGCACAGCCATCCAGCTTAGCAGCAAAATGTTCTTTAACCTCAGCAGGTACATAGAACATTTCCTGCGGCCAGCCGGCTTTTTCTTTGGTAGCCGCCAATGCTTCACCACCCAGCGGCTCGCCATGGCAGGACGGGCTGTCCTGTTTCGGGCTGCCGAAGCCGATGTGAGTACGTACAATAATCAGAGAAGGATGCATAGTATCAGCCTTAGCTTCTTCGATAGCTGCCTGCATAGCGTCAACATCCTCGCTGCTTTCTACGCGCAGAACCTGCCAGCCATAAGCCCTGAAGCGGGCTTCAACATCCTCAGTGAAGGCAATATCAGTGCTGCCTTCGATAGTAATTTTGTTGTCATCATATAAGTAAATCAGTTTGCCCAAGCCAAGGGTACCTGCCAGAGAAGCAGCCTCGCAGGAAACGCCCTCCATCAGGTCGCCGTCAGAGGTCAGACCAAAGGTGTAGTGGTCAACAACCGGGAAATCAGGTTTGTTGTACTTTGCGCCCAGCATAGCTTCGGCAATAGCAAAGCCAACACCCATAGCAAAGCCATGGCCCAGAGGACCGGTAGAAACGTCAACGCCCGGAGTCAGGCCGAATTCCGGATGACCCGGAGTCTTGCTGCCCCATTGACGGAAGTTTTTCAGCTCATCCAGGGACAGGTCATAGCCTGCCAGATGCAGCATAGCATAAAGCAAAGCGCTGCCGTGACCCGGAGAAAGGATGAAACGGTCGCGGTTGAACCATTGCGGATCAGCCGGATTATAATTCATAAAGCGGTCCCAAATGGTGTACATCAAAGGAGCTGTACCCAGAGGGAAGCCAGGATGGCCGGATTTAGCCTTTTCTACCTGGTCTGCTGCCAAAAAGCGAAGGGTGTTTACACATGCCTGATCAATTTTCTGCATCGAGAAAACCTCCATTTACCAAAATTATCTAAATTAATTATATCATATTTCCCTATATTGTCTACACTTTTTCGTTAAAATTGTAAACTATTTACACTTTTAACCGAATCTCCAAGCGAAGTAATACTGTAATATTATTATTTGCCTGTGCTGCCGAAGCCGCCGCCACGGACTGCTTTTTCTATCTTATCATCATCATCCACCGTCAGGTAATTGAAAAAAATACCTTGGGCAATGCGCTCACCCTGAGGAATAGTAACAGCCTCGGTACCCATATTCATCAAAGCCACCATAATGTGACCTTCGTTATCAGCATTGTTATAATAATCGGCATCAATAATACCGACATTATTCACCAGCATCAGATGCTTCTTCACCGCCATGCTGCTGCGTATATGCAGGCCCAAGAACTCGCCTGTCTGCATATAGGCCTTCACACCGGTAGGCACCAGCACCAGCTTTCCCGGCTCCAGCACAACCTCTTCGGCAGCGCTGATATCATAACCGGCGCTGAACTGTGTCTTGCGCTCCGGCATCGGGAACTCAACATCCATATACTTGGCAACCTTTTCAAAACCACGTGTTTTCATTAGTAACTCACTCCTCCAATCTACAAAAAAGAGCTGTCACAAATGCGACAGCTCTTTTAAATTCACAAATTATTTTTGTACGCTCTTCATCAGAACAGCCTTGCGGGACAGGTTAATGCGACCCTTGTTGTCGATTTCAGTAACCTTAACAACAATTTCATCGCCAACACTTACAACATCCTCAACCTTATCTACATGCTCAGTAGACAGTTGGGAAATATGTACCAGACCTTCCTTGCCCGGCAGAATCTCAACGAAAGCACCAAAGTTCATCAGACGGGTAACCTTACCGGTATAAACCTTGCCAACCTCAGCCTCAGCAGTAATGCCCTCGATCATCTCGATAGCCTTATTAGCAGCCTCGGTATTAACAGCAGCGATAAATACGCGGCCGGTATCATCGATATCAATCTTAGCGCCGGTTTCGTCAACGATCTTCTTGATCATCTTGCCGCCGGGTCCGATAACCTTAGCAATCTTATCAGGATCTACATGGATAGTAGTAATCTTCGGAGCATATTTGGACAGCTCTTTGCGCGGTTCGCTGATGCATTCCATCATTTTGCCCATGATGAACTCACGGCCGCGTTTAGCCTGTGCCAAAGCCTGAGTGAAGATATCCTTGTTGATACCGTCAATCTTAATATCCATCTGGATAGCAGTAATACCTTTTTCGGTACCTGCAACCTTGAAGTCCATATCGCCCAGAGCATCCTCCAGACCTTGGATATCAGTCAGAATAGTGAAGTATTCGCCATCCTTAACAAGGCCCATAGCAACGCCGGCAACAGGAGCCTTAATAGGAACACCTGCATCCATCAGGGACAGGGTGCTTGCGCAAACAGAGCCCATGGAGGAGGAACCGTTGGATTCCAGAACCTCGGATACCAGACGGATTGCATACGGGAAATCCTCTTCAGAAGGAATAACCGGACGCAGAGCACGCTCAGCCAGAGCACCGTGACCGATTTCACGACGGCCGGGGCTGCGCAGCGGTTTGGTTTCGCCTACGCTGTACGGCGGGAAGTTGTAGTGATGGATATAACGCTTGGTTTCCTCAGCGCCGAGGCCATCAAGAATCTGTGCTTCACGCAACGGAGCCAGAGCCAGAACGTTCAAAATCTGAGTCTGACCACGGGTGAACAGAGAGCTGCCATGCGGACGAGCCAGCAGGCCAACCTCGCAGCTTACCGGACGTACTTCGTCTAATTGACGACCGTCAGGACGAATCTTATCTACAGAGATAGTGCGGCGAACGATTTTCTTAACCAGCTTTTGGGTGATATAAGCAACGTCTTTAGCATTATCAGGATATTTCTCCAGGAATACTTCAGCGATTTCAGCTTTAACCTTAGCAACGTTTTCTTCGCGCTCCAGCTTGTTAGCATCCATCAGAGCATCTTTGAGCTTTTGAGCACCGTATTCTTCGATTTCCGCAACCATTTCTTCAGGCGGAGCGTAGAACGGAACTTCCATTTTTTCTTTGCCGATTTCAGCAACGATTTTCTCTTGGAACTCAACGAGCTGTTTGATTACGCCATGACCGAACCAGATAGCGTCCAGCATGGTTTCTTCGGAAACTTCGTTAGCACCTGCTTCTACCATCAGGATAGCGTCTTTGGTGCCGGCAACAGCCAGGTTCAGTTGGCTGATTTTAGCCTGTTCAACAGTCGGGTTGATGATGAATTCACCATCAATCAGGCCTACGCGCACACCTGCGATAGGACCTTCGAACGGAATATCGGAAATAGACAGAGCGCAGGATGCACCGATCATAGCGGGCATATCCGGAGCATTGTCGGGATCAACGGAAACAGCGGTAGCAACGATCTGTACATCGTTGTGGTAGCCTTCCGGGAACATCGGGCGAATCGGACGGTCAATCAGACGGCTGGTCAGGATAGCCTGCTCAGACGGACGGCCTTCGCGTTTAATAAAGCCGCCGGGGATTTTACCTACGGCGTACATTTTTTCTTCAAAATCAACAGTCAAAGGGAAGAAGTCTACACCCTCACGCGGGGTTTTGGTGCCGGTAACGGCAACTACTACGGCGGTATCGCCATAACGAACTAATACAGCGCCATTAGCTTGTTTTGCAATCTTGCCGGCTTCAATAGTAAGAGTTCTGCCGCCAAGATCCATGCTGTAACTATGCATATCTTATGCCTCCTATTCTTTTCACACATTGTGTACCTGCATATTATTCGCCGTCAATCAGAAAAATCCTCTATATTTTTACGGCTTTTTAAAATTTTTTTGAAAAAATTTCTACAACAGACGAAAACAGCCGGCAGCTCTGCCAAAGGCAACACTGCCGGCCGTCAGAAACACATTTTTTAAGCCTTTAAAAGCCCATAAAAAGGCGCATAATAAACAAAACTATTGCGCCCACAGCGGCAAAGACAATAAACGTCGGCAGCAAAAAGAAGATAACTGCCACAATGCCGCACAAAATCAGAAAGGTAATCAGAATGCCGCTGCCGCAGCCAAAGGTATGCACCTTAATATTCGGCGGCACCTGCTGCTGTCTTTCATTATAAGCATCAGCGCCGCTGTCATATACAGCGCCTTCCCTGGCGCTTTTGGTTTCCTCTGTGCCTGCGCTCTCGTCTATCGTCACGCCCTCAAAGGTATCGCGCTCCTCCGGACTGAGCACCTGCGCATCAATCTTGAACTGATAATGGCAGTACGGACATTCCACTGTGCCGGGAGCAACCTCGTGTCCGCAAAAATCACACTTCATATTCTGGTGCCTCCTCTCACTGCAGCAGCATCAGCAACAGACCCTCTTCGTTAACATAACGCGGGTCGTGTGCCTCCAGCTGCAAGGTTTTATTTAGCATATCTATCATCTGCTTCAGCTTTACATGGTCGGTAGCACGGCACATAGCAAAAACCTGCTTTTCCGTAAAGGTATAAACATCATTCAGCTTAACAAAGCAGTACATAACAGCTGCCGTCCAATGCTCAAAATCAGCGTCTGTATTATCAGGCAAAGCATTGCCACGAAGCATAAAATCGCTCCACATGGTACGCATCAGCTGTATATCATAGGCAGAAAAAAGGCCTGTTCCTCTAAGAGATTCCAGCATTGCCGAGGTCTTGTCCTCAAGCAGCGCCGCCGGCTGATAATCACTTATCTGCGTGCTGAAATTAAAGCCCTCCATCCGCACATAGATGGCATATACAACAGAAACATGGCGCACGAACATCGGATTACGGTTGATAAACTCCTCCCAGCTCATTTCGCCGCTTTGGCGCACAGCAAACCAGTCCTTCGCCGCGCTGACAACCTCGAAAAAGCGCTTACGCGAGGTTTGCGACATCACCAGTCCGCGCAGGAAGTTCATCACCATAGTATTTTCATAAAAAATATGGCCCATGAAAATATAGCCTTCTGTGTCAATATTATCATCTACCGGCAGCATCAGGGTATATTTTTCATTGGTGAAAATATTTCTGCAGACATACATTCCCTCCTCCGTGCGTCTTTGCACATCAAAGAGAACCAGCTTTGCCTTAATCAGCTCATTCAAAATATCAACGGAGGTATCCATCTCGGAAGCGTCGCGGCAGATTACATCACGGTAATGCTGCAGCGGCGTTTTGTCATCTTCAAGCAAGCGATAGTCAAAAAGAAAATAATCCCAAAAGGTCTGTGAATATTCCTCCGTGCCCGGCTTTTCCTGAACTGTACCATTCTGAAAAATACCGCCGAAGAGAAAATCGGCCCGCTCCAAATCGCGACGGAACTGCTTCTGCGTATAGTAGCTTTGCACATCATCCAGCAGATTCTGCATTCTCTCGCCGATGTTCAAGTACACTTTCGTCGGCAAATCCGGCGTAGAATAAAGATTGTAGCGGTCATGCTCCGGCAAAAAGCTGCCATCTTTGCCGACAATCTGCAGTTTTCCGTCAACCAGCAGCTTGGCTTTGGCTTCGGCAGGCGCATTATCACGGGTAATAATGCGTTTCTTTTTCATATATGCATAAAACTCATGCATAACATCCAGGAAATGTGCGATGTTGCTCTCCGTTGCCGGGAAGCCGGAAACATTGCGGCAGCACCAGCCTACGCAGTCAATAAAATCCTCACGCGACATATCACCGAGAAAGTTCTCGGAATTGCCAAGGTAAATACAAAGAATCGTAATATAATCCCAAATCTTGACCAGCTCGCCATCATTGGCTCCCTGCCATGTTTTATAGCGCAGGAAATCCTCAGCACAGGCTTGCTGCAATACCGTATTCCATTCTTCATCCTGTGTATAAAATTCTTCTATCAAATCGAAAACATTAGTCATTTTTTCTCCATTCTCTGACGTATTATGGAGATATTATACCACACTTTTGTGGCTAATTTATGTTTTTTTGCGCCAACTGCGCCGCCAGATAGATATCCTGCAGCGGCACTCCCTGCTCCTGTGCCAGTTTGGCAGCACTGTCATATTCCACATAACAGCGTTCGCCGTTCTCCAGCAGGCAGCGCTTCACCGCCACATCACCGTAAGCAGTGTGCACCACATACCTGCTACGCGGCAGCACAGTGCGTTCCATGCGCGCACGACGGATACCGATGGTTGTCGTTTCCGCAAAAATCAGCGCTTCCAGCTTCGCTCTGTCCTCCTCGCGGCAGATAACAGTAAGCTCCCACGCCGGACGGCTCTTCTTCATGAACACCGGCTGATAATGAGCATCCAGCGCTCCTGCCGCCAGCAGGCGCTCCAGCGTGTAGCCCAAAAGCTCGCCGCTGCAGTCATCAATATCAGACTGCAATTGGCAGATGCAATCTGTCTGCAAAGCGTTACTGTTTACAGAGTTTTTTTTTGTGCATTATCCTCAATCAGCAGCGCACGCAAAATGCTGGGACGCTCATACTGACGCTTGCCTGCTCCCAGACCGATGCCCAGAATCTTAAAGCTCTGCGGCAACTCGTCCGTAGTCATCAGCGCAGCAGCGGCAGCAGCACCGGTCGGTGTAACGAACTCGCCCTGCACCGGCAGCAAGTGTACATTAAATCCAAAGCGCTGCATAATATTAGCTGTTGCCGGAACAGGCACCGGCAGCACGCCATGCTGGCAGCGCACAGTGCCGCGGCCCTCGCACAGCTCAGGTACAATTACGTTTTCAACACCAAGACTGTCGGCACACACAGCAATCGCTACAATATCAACGATAGAATCAATCGCACCAACCTCGTGGAAATGCACTGCATTCTTCTCCACTGCATGCGCCTTTGCCTCAGCATCCGCAATAATATCAAAAATCTTCAGCGCCAATTCCTTGGCTGCAGCACTCATATCCGTAGCATCAATAATCGCAATAACCTCCTGCAGACCGCGGTGCTCATGGTGATGATGATGCTCATGCGGCACATGGCTGTGCTCATGTTCATGGTCGTGGTCATGATGATGTTCATGCTCGTGCTCATGGTCATGGTCATGATGATGTTCGTGTTCGTGCTCATGCTCGTGGTCATGATGATGCTCATGCTCATGGCTATGCACTACAGCATCGTCGTTGCCATGCAAAAAGGCCATATCATGGTCATGGTTAGCATGCTCCTCGTCCAGAATAACATCAAAATCACAGCAGTTAACGCCTGCTTTAGACACTCTGCTGATTTTATATTCAAAGCCCTTTGCAGGAATACTCTGCAGAGCCTTATCCAGTGCCTCTTTGTCCGCGCCCAGGTCCAAAAGTGCTGCTACCAGCATATCGCCGCTGATGCCGGCATTACATTCCAAATATAAGCTTTTCATAAATCTTCCTCCTAATCTGAAGCCTGCATACTTGTAGCAGGCTAATGCTAAAATTCGCTATAAGTACAAATTAATCCTGCTTTAAAGTTTCATTCATGCTGCCTGTACGATAGCCTTGCAAATCAAGTGCCACATAAGCAAAGCCTGCAGCCTTCAATCCTTTGTAAATCGTACTGCGCATCGGCTCCGCCACTGCCAGCTCCAGCTGCTCGGGCAACAGCTCAACGCGCGCCAAACTGCCATGCACACGCACACGGAACTGCTTAAAGCCCAGCTCCCACAAAAGCTGCTCCACCTTATCCACCGCCGCCAGCTTCTCCGCTGTAATACGCTCACCGTAGACAAAGCGCGAAGCAAGACAAGCAAATGACGGCTTATCCCAAGTCGGCAGCTGCAGCTTATGCGACAGCAGGCGGATTTCTTCCTTCGTCAGCTCTGCAGTGCGCAGAGGGCTCTGCACTTTCAGCTCAGCCAAAGCCCTCAGACCGGGGCGGTAATCACCCAAATCATCCATATTCGAGCCTTCGCAAAGCACAGCACCGTTTTCCTGTGCAATGCGCAAGAAATTACTGAACAGCGTTTTTTTGCAGATATAGCAGCGGTCCGGCGGATTTTCGGCAAACCCCGGCACCTGCAGCTCATCAAAATCAAAGTAAAGATGACAGATTCCCTGCTTCCGACAGAACTCCTCTGCCTCCGCTATATCACGCTGCGGCACAACACCGGAACGTGCCGTCACAGCAAGTGCCTTATCTCCCAACGTCAAATGCGCCGCCTGCAGCAAAAACGTCGAATCAACGCCGCCGCTGAACGCAACCAGCACACTGCCCAAGCGCCGCAGCTCCTGCTGCAGCACGGCAAACTTGGCTTCCGCCTGTATTTCTAAATCTTTATTTATAGGCATAATAGTTCTCCCTCATAAAAATTAAACGCATAGCTAGCCCCCTTCCGCCTCGCTTAGCTCGGCACCTTCCCTATACTAAGACACATTTTTCATGCAATGAAAAATGCTGGTCGTGTTATACTCGAAGAGTGCAAGGGGCAGGCAAGAAAGGTTGGACAAGCAATTAATATATTGCCAAGCACAACCCTCAGTCATCGCCTGCGGCGATGCCAGCTCCCTTGCAAGGAGCATATAAAAGTTTATATCTCCCCTGAAAGGGGAGGTGGAGGCGAGCTTTGCGAGCAGACGGAAGGGTTGGATCTCACTTGCACGCCAACCTGTTAATCTGCGTCGCAATAATCCCCGCGCCATATCCATTATCAATATTCACAACTGAAACACAGTTAGCGCAGGAATTAATCATCGTCAGCAGCGCACTCAGCCCATGAAAGCTCGCACCGTATCCGACAGAAGTCGGCACCGCAATCACCGGATTACGCACAAGGCCACCGATAACACTCGCCAGCGCGCCCTCCATGCCTGCAGCCGTCACTACACAATTTGCTTGCTGCAGCAAATCAACCTTATCCAAAAGACGGTGAATCCCGCTCACGCCAACATCGTAAAGACGCTCCACATGCGCCCCGAAAAATTCAGCCGTCTGCGCCGCCTCCTCCGCAACGGGAATATCGGCAGTACCCGCAGTACACACAACAACGCAACCGCTCCGCACCTTATCCGGGCGCTCCTGCTTCAGCGTCCGCGCCACCGGATCATAAACAATATCAGGCAGCTGCCGCCGCACCAGCTCATACTGCTCCGGCGTTGCCCGCGTGCCGAACACCTCACCCTGCTCCGCCAAAAGACGCTTATAAATATCCGCCAAATACGCATCAGGCTTACCGCTGCAGTAAACCACCTCCGCAAAGCCCGTGCGCTGCTCACGCGAAGTATCAAGACGCGCATAATTTAAATTCTCGTACGCCTTGCGATTAAAATAGCGCTCCGCCTCAGCCACCGACAGCTTGCCGCTGCGCACCTGTTCAAGTACACTCCTGGAGTCCACTTTATACCTCCTTTTATGACAAAGACTTAGTCCGCCGCCCGGCAGACTAAGTCTTGCATATATAAATATTAAATTTCGGTTTTATTATAGCGAAAACATACCCGCAACGCAAGTATTCTTCACATCAAGCCACAATTACACCAAGTTCTTCACAACCGCCAGCTCCATCTTGTCCGCAGGAATAACCTCGGAATGCAGCACCGGCAGATTCTCCAACGCCAACATACGCGGCGGAATCTCCGTACCGGTATCGGCATGCAGCTTTTGCAGCAGCTCAAAAGGATTGCTGCTCTGCGGCTGAGCATCATCAAGCGCAGCCAAAACACTGTCGGCAAACTTATACGGACTTGCGGTAGACAGCACCACGGTATATGTTTCATCACTGGTCAGGAAACGATATTTTTCCATCGCACGCCAGGCAACAGCAGTATGCGTATCCATCAGATAATGGTAATCATTATAAATACGTCCGATAGCCTCCTTTGTTTCCAGCTCATCAACCCAGGCACCGAAGAACTGGCTTTGAATCTGCTTCAGATCATCGCTGTCAATCTCATAATGACCTTCGGTATTCAAACGCTTCATATAATCCGCTACGCGTGCAGCGTCATGCTCAGTCACACTGTAAAGCAGACGCTCCAGATTACTGGAAACAAGAATATCCATAGAAGGAGATGCAGTTTTAAAGAACTCACGGCGTCTGTCATAAACACCGGTATTTATAAAATCAGTCAGCACGTTATTACTGTTGGATGCACACAGCAGTCTGTCAATCGGCAAGCCCATCAGCTTAGCATAATAGCCTGCCAGAATATCACCGAAGTTGCCGGTCGGAACAACAAAATTAATCGGGTCACCGGCAGCAATCTTGCCTGCCTTCACAGCATCTACATAAGCGCTGAAGTAGTAAACAATCTGCGGCACCAGACGGCCCCAGTTAATAGAATTGGCAGAAGAGAAGGTATATCCCTTTTTCTCCAGCTCATCACTGAGCGCAGTATTACCGAAGATTTCCTTCACGCCGCGCTGAGCATCATCAAAGTTACCCTCAATACCGAAAACCTTAACATTTTTGCCTGCCTGGGTAATCATCTGCTGCTTCTGGATATCACTCACACCCTCGCTGGGGTAGAAAACAATAATCTGCGTTCCAGGAACATCAGCAAAGCCCTCCAAAGCAGCCTTGCCGGTATCACCGGAGGTAGCAACCAGAATAACAACCTTATTCGTTTCACCGGTCTTTTGCATCGAACGTGTCAAAAGATGCGGCAAAAGCTGCAGTGCCATATCCTTAAAAGCAGACGTCGGGCCATGCCACAGCTCCAGCACACCGGTGTTATCATTTACCTGTACCAAAGGCACAGGATTATCACCGAATTTTTCTGGCGCGTAGGCAGCATTTACACATTCGCGCAGCTCGTCCTCGCTGAAATCAGTAAGATACTGCAGCAGAACGTCAACAGCACGCTCCGTATAAGGCTTGCGCTCCATCGCCTTTATATCAACCATACGCATCGCAGGAATATTCTGCGGTACAAACAATCCTCCATCCGCTGCCAAGCCACGGGTTATCGCGTGTGCAGCGGAAAACAAATCAGTTTTCCCTCTTGTACTAACATATAACATATATTCAACCTACTTTCTTCTTTGAATTTTGACGTCATACTGCCGTCAGCGTTAATAATACGCCTTCAGGCCAGCACAGTCGTATTTCTTTCAAACACAATTGTGCAAATAGGTTATCAAGATTATAATAGCATATTTTATAGGAAGGAACAAGAGTTACTCTGCAAAAATCAGCGGTGCCACCGTTGCAGCCGTAGCACGCTGCAAATCAGCAGGCGCTGCAATAATCTGCATACCGCGCTGACCGGCGCTGATTGCAATCTCCGGCCAGTTATTGCTTGTCTCATCCATATATATAGGGTAGTTCTTTTTAGCGCCCAATGGTGAACAGCCGCCGCGAATATAGCCTGTCAGCGGCAATACCTCCTTCAGATGTACCAGCTCGGCACGCTTATTGCCGCTGGCTCTGGCCAACGCCTTTAAATCAAGCTCGCTATCACCGGGAATTACGGCAAACATAATGCCGTTCTTGTCACCGCGTACTACCAGTGTTTTGAATACCTGTGATGCAGGCATGCCAACCTCTGCGGCAACATGCACAGCATCCAGATGCTCCTCGTCCACCGGATATTCCATAATACGGTATTCTATCTTCAGCTCGTCCAAACGGCGGGCTGCATTAGTTTTTTTGTTATGTTTCATAAGGAAAAACCCCCTCTAAGCTAGAGAAATTACTTCATCTCTGTTATAATAGCACTATAGTAATGTAAAATGCAAATAAAATTGTGAGGACAATAAATTGAAGCTGAAAATTATCTGCGGACAGCTGGAAATTACTCCCGGCCGTCCTGATGTAAACTATAAGAAAATCATTGACGCTATTGAAAAAGCACGCAGCCTTGAGGCCGATATCCTGCTTCTGCCCGAAATGGCACTGCCGGGTTATCTTATCGGCGACATTTGGGAGCAGCAGACATTTTTGGATGACTGCGCCTATTATGCCGAAAAGATCGTCGCTGCCACCGAAAATATCTGCGTTATCTTCGGTAGCGTTGCCAGCGAACCAGGCAAGCTCAACGAGGACGGACGCGTGCGCAAATACAACGCCGCCTTTGCCTGCCAAAACGGTAAGCTGCTCGGCGGTTATCAGGGACGCAGCTTCTTCATCAAGACATCGCTGCCCAACTACCGCGAATTTGATGACTGCCGTCATTTTTACAGCCTGCAGAAACTCTGCGCCGAAGAAGGTGCAAGCGTCAGCGAAGCACTGCAGCCTTTGGAAATCGTCATCCGAGGCACCAGCCTGCGCATCGGCGTCATGCTGTGCGAGGACGGCTGGACGGAAAACTATCACCTTAACGTACCGCAAACGTTGGCAGCCAACGGAGCACAGCTCTTGTGCAACCTTTCCTGCTCCCCCTATACGCTGGGCAAAAACCGTAAGCGCAACCGCCTTTTCAGTGCGCAGGCACGCACCGCAGGCATTCCGCTCATCTACTGCAACAATGTCGGCATCCAGAACAACGGCAAGAACATCTTCACCTACGACGGCTGTACTTCCGCCTACAACGGCGACGGCAGTCTGGTTACCTCTGCGCCCATGTATGCCGATACCTTTTTAGAATTCACCTGGGATACAAAAGTGAACCGCATCATTCCCACCTGTCCGCCGGCAGAGCTGCCGCAGGAGCCGGAATCCGTATACCGCGCTCTGCGCTACGGCACCGCCAAATTCCTGCAGCAATGCGGTATCAAACGCATGACCGTCGGCCTTTCCGGCGGCATCGACAGCGCCGTAACCGCTGTCATGTATGCGGATATTTTGGGACCGGAGAACGTGCTGCTGCTCAATTTGCCTTCACGCTTCAACTCTGCTGCCACACGCAACAGCGCACAGCAGCTGGCGCAGGCATTGGGAGCAAACTATGCCGTAATGCCAATCAGCGAAAGCTATGAGCTGACAGTCAAGCAATTAGAAGAAACGCCTATCACCAATCTGGCAGACGGCAGCAGCTTCAACCTGCAGCTCAGCGGACTCATAAAAGAAAATATTCAGGCCCGCGACCGCGGCGCACGCGTCATCGCTGCTGCTTCAGCAGCCTTCGGCGGCGCCTTCAGCTGCAACTCCAACAAAGCAGAGCTTGCTATCGGCTACGCCACCTTCTACGGCGACATCTGCGGCGCCATGGCCATGATCGGTGACCTTTGGAAGAATCAGGTATATGCCCTTGGCCATTATCTGAACGAAGTGATTTACAAACGCGAAGTAATCCCCGAAGCTATCTTCAATATCCGTCCCAGCGCCGAGCTTTCGGATGCACAGACAGTAGGCAACGGCGGCGACCCGCTGGTGTATGGTTATCACGATTACCTGCTGCGTGCCTTTATCGAAAACTGGCACAAAACAACGCCGGCAGACATCCTGCGCTGGTACAAAGCCGGCACGCTGGCCTCAGAGCTTGGCTGTACGCAGGAAGCGATTAACGAAGCCTGCCCCGATGCCGCTGCGCTGATTGCCGATTTGGAGCGCTGGTGGAAGCTGTTCGCCGGCTTTGCTGTTGCCAAACGCATTCAGGCACCACCGGTTTTGTCGCTCACCAAACGCGCCTTTGGCTATGACCATCGTGAAGCACAGCTTACACCCTATTTCTCACGCGAATATTACGAGCTTAAGGAAGAACTGCTGAAATAAGCAATCTGTAAGGCAAAAGGAAAATATGATTTCAAATATTTTTCTTCTGCTTCATGATTAACAAAGTATATATTTTCTCTTGACATCTGTTTAATTAAATAGTATAATACCTTTTGTATTCGGGGTGTAGCGCAGTTTGGTAGCGCACCTGCCTTGGGAGCAGGGTGTCGCAGGTTCGAATCCTGCCACTCCGACCATGCGGGTGTAGTTTAGTGGTAAAACCTCAGCCTTCCAAGCTGATGTTGTGGGTTCGATTCCCATCGCCCGCTCCAAGTTAATATGGTTCAGTAGCTCAGTTGGATAGAGCAACGGCCTTCTAAGCCGTGGGTCGGGGGTTCGAATCCCTCCTGGATCACCATGAAAGAAACCCCGCAACCATGCAGGTTGCGGGGTATTTTTGTGTGTAAAAAAGGCAGAATGTACTCATCTTCTCAGTACATTCTGCGTTTTGCTTTACAGGCTCAAAAAGTTTTTCAAAATCGTCCGTCCCTGCGGCGTCATAATCGACTCCGGATGGAACTGCACGCCATACACCGGCAGAGTTTTATGCTGCAGCGCCATGATTTCATTCTTCGCTGTTTTCGCCGTAACCTCCAGGCATTCCGGCAAGCTTTCCGGCTCAACAATCAGCGAATGATAGCGCGATGCCTCAAAGCCATCAGGCATATCCTTAAAAATGGGGCTTGCCGCCTCCAGATACACCTTATCTGCCTTACCATGCACAATCTCCGGCGCATGCACAACGTTACCGCCAAAAGCCTCACCAATCGCCTGATGCCCCAGGCAGACGCCCAAAATCGGGAACTCACCGGCAAGCTGGCGGATAACATCCAGACAAATACCCGCCTGCTTTGGATTACCCGGACCGGGCGAAATAATAATATGATCCGGCTGCATAGCTCTGATATCCTCAATCGTCAGCTTATCATTGCGCACAACCTTGATATCAGAATTGATTTCGCCAATCAGCTGATACAGATTAAAAGTAAAGCTGTCGTAGTTATCTATAATCAAAATCATTCCTTACTCCTCCTCTGCCGTCATGCACAGCGCTGCCATGCAGGCGCCTGCCTTATTCACGGTTTCCTGAAATTCATTGTCCAACACGGAATCCGCAACGATACCGCCGCCGGCCTGAATATAAACTCTGTCATTCTTCTTAACCATAGTGCGGATGGTAATACAGATATCCATGTTGCCGCCAAAATCAAGATACCCCATGCCACCGCCGTAAATACCGCGGCGCTCCGGCTCCAGCTCGTCGATAATCTCGCAGGCGCGAATTTTCGGCGCTCCGCTCAACGTGCCTGCCGGGAACACCGCCCGCAGCGCATCCAGTGCATCCTTATCAGCGCTCAGCTGGCCTGTAACCTTGCTCGTGATATGCATAACATGTGAAAAGCGTTTAATTGCCTTGTAATCGCTCACCTTGACGCTGCCAAAGTCACAGACACGGCCCACATCGTTGCGCCCCAAATCTACCAGCATATTATGCTCGGCGATTTCCTTAGCGTCTGCCAAAAGCTCCTGCTCCAACGCCAAGTCCTCCTCGCTCGTCCGTCCGCGGCGGCGTGTGCCCGCAATCGGCATGCTGATGACCTTTTTGCCTACCACCTTCACCAACGTTTCCGGTGAGCTGCCGGCAATTTCCATATCGTCATTATGCAAAAATACCATGTACTGCGAAGGGTTCGTCGTTCTCAAATAGCGGTAAGCACTGAAAAGGCTTTGGTCATAGGTTGCGCTGAATTTTTGCGCGTAAACAATCTGAAAGGCATCGCCGTTTTTAATATATTCCTTGCAGCGAAGCACACTTTTATTATACTGCTCACGGCTCTGGTTACTGGTGAACTCGCCCAGCTTAGCCTTTACAGGCTTCTTCGGCTGCACAGGCTGCAGCAGCATTTCCTCCATCGCCGCAATTTCACGCTCTGCTTTAGCGTAATTGATGGCAGCATTATCCGTTTTGACATTCACAATCAGGAAAATCTTCTGCTTGAGATGGTCAAAGGCAATCAGCTTATCAAACAGCATTAAATCAACATCGGCAAATTCCGCCTTGCTCTCTTTATTCACCCGCATATCAGGTTCGCAGTAGCGCATAAAATCAAAGCCAAAGGTGCCTACAAGACCGCCGGTAAAATTAGGCAGGCCATCAATCTGCGGCGCCTTGTATTCCTCCAGAATATGACGGATACAGCCAAGAGGATCATTTTCCTGATACTTTACGGCAGCACCGCTGATGATTTCCGCATTACCATCGGTTATTTTCAAACGCAGCACAGGATCATAGCCTACAAAGGAATAGCGCGCCCAGTGCTCACCGCCCTCAATACTTTCCAAAAGGAAGTAGTTGCAGCTGCTGCGTCTTACATTGTCCAAAAATGCCAGCGGCGTCAGCATATCCGCCAGGCATTCCTTCGCTACCGGCACAGCCTTGTAGTCCTTTGCATACTGCATGACCTGCTCCAAAGATAAATTTAACATTTTGTCACCTCATCTGCTTATTTTCACCCGTGTCAACAAAAAAGCCTGTCCTCGTACTGCTCACTTTGAGCAATATCAAGGACAGGCTATAAATACTTATACCTGCGGTACCACCTTGCTTCGCCGTACATCGGCGCTCTCTCGCAGAATGCTGACACATTCCTCACCCTTAACGCCGGTGCAACGTTGCCGAATACTCTCGCCTAAACGATTTGACAGCACCCTCAACGGTCCATTTATCAGCCTGCATCTCTATCCGGCTTCCACCTGCCCGAACTCTCTGTAAGCGCATCTGCTGACTTGATCTCCGTCTCAACGGTTTGTGGTCTTTTTGAAGTTGTGCCTAGTGTAACACTCTACATTGATAGAGTCAAGAAAATATTACACTTTGCGTACTTCCGATTATTTTGCAGTAAATAATGTAAAGCAGGTTACAGTTTCAAAATAACTGCGCAACAGCAAGCAATGTATATATTACGCAAGTTTTTCTTCTGTATGAGAAAAACTCACTAAAAACTCAAAATTTTTCTTTTCTAAACGAAAAACTTCTGATTTTTAAGCATTGTTTCTTCTGCAGACGAAAAACTTTTGGATGTAGGAAGCAATATAACTACTTGACTCAATTTTCTTCCAAAAGAAAATCTATGATATTCTTTTGCTCAATCCCATCCTCACCCATAGGGAATTCATCAAGAGTAAGCACATACTTCGGATAGCTGTCATTAATCTTTTTAAGTGGAGCAAATTCACGCTCATATGTTTTTTCATCCAAAACCGATGCAGATACTTGATAATAAATGCGCTTATCCTCTTTTTGAGCAATGAAGTCTACTTCGAGCAGATCTAATTTGCCTATGCTAACCTGATATCCTCTTCGCAAAAGCTCCAGATAAACAATATTTTCAAGAGTATGTCCGATATTGCGAGTGCGTTCACCCAATAAAAGGTTACGCAAGCCTATATCAACGATATAATATTTTTCCAGTGATTTCAAAAACTCTTTGCCTTTGATATCATAGCGATTTGCTTCATACAAAATAAAAGCATCTTTTAGTGCTCGAATATAGTTATCAATAGTCCCTGATGTAGTCCTTCTGCCATTACTGTTCAAGGTATCAGCTATTTTTTTAGTTGAAACTATATTTCCTATATTATCAAATAAAAATCGTATTACATCTTCTAAGAGCTTTACGTCTGAAATCCTCTTGCGTTCAACAATATCCTTAAGTAAAACAGTGTTGAATATACCTCTAAAGTATTCCAAGCGAACTTCTTTGTTATCAATAGTTGCAGCATAAGGAAAGCCACCATTAAGATAATATTTATTAAACGCCGTCTTTTTATCTCCACCGACTAATTCCCAATACTCCTTAAACGACAACGGTAGTATGCTCAGTTCAATATACCTTCCAGACAACAATGTAGATAATTCACCAGAAAGCAAATATGCATTAGAACCAGTAATATAAATATCTACATCATCACGTAAGAACAAACTGTTGATAGCCTTTTGAAACTCTGGAACAATTTGTATTTCATCTAAGAATATGTAATTTTTTTCATTAGGGGATAAGTTTTCCAGGATATGATTATATAAAGCATGATAATCCTTAAGACTTTCCCAACGCAAATCTTCAAAATTTATATATTGACAGCATGAAGGATGCACACCGCTGCTTACTAAAAAATCTCTATACATTTCCAGCAGTGTCGACTTACCGGAACGACGCACACCTTTAATAACCTTGATAATCTTTTTATCTCGCATCAATTTTAGTTTTTCCAAATATGTCTGACGTACAATCATACAAATCCTCCTCTCCCAAACTAGCATTATACTTCTTTGTCCTTTATATCATAACAGAAAGGATAATCCTAGGCAAGTTTTTCTTCTCCATGAGAAAAACTCATCAAAAATCCAAAGTTTTTCTTTTGTAAACGAAAAACTTCTGAATTTCAAGTACTTTTTCTTCTACAGGCGAAAAATTTTGGAGTTAAAAATTTCTTTATACAAGCGAAAAAAGGCGGCACACTCGCACCGCCCCAAGGTTTCAGGTTAATTTTACTATTTCATACACGCATCACGTGGCAGTCCCAGCTGCTCGCAGATGTCGCCCCATTTTTGCTGACGAGTTTTCATCGCCAGCAGCTCCTCCACGCTCTTGTCGCAGTGGCGCGCCAAGAACATTGCGCGCTTCACCTGATGCGAAGCATAGCCAATGCGCATGTACTTGTCTACCAGCTTTTTATCCAGGCCAAACAGGCGGTGGATGCGGTCAACCTTGTACTCATGCTCGGCACGCGCCAGCTTTTCCGGCGTCAGCCCCAAAAGGTAATCAACACGCGTCCAGACGTATTTGTCGCGCAGCTGCGCAACCTCCTTCACCGGCTTTTTCGCTGCGTAGGCATGCAGGCAGAGCTTTTTCAGCTCCATGTAGCTGATGCCGCTGTCAAAAAGCTCGCCAAGCTCTTCCTTGTCAAAGAGAAAGCTGTCATGCAGGCCGTTCACTGCCTTTTCCTTATCCATAGGCTTCTTGCCTGCGGCGCTGGCAGTTGCTCCGCCAACAACAAACAGACCGCAGAGCATCAGGCAGATCAAAAGAGTTATCTTTTTCATTTTGCACCTCCGAAGTAAGTCAGCAATAATACTCAATCTCACCAAATCTTTCAATCCAGGCAGAAATAATATCTTCACTCTGTGCTTCAATCATTTCAACCAAACGATTAAGTATTTTAGAAGGAATTCTTTTGTCGTGCGGATTTGCTATCATAGCCCTTTTGCTTTGAGTTATCCATATTTTGGTTGCATCTGCATGTGGCATTCCATCGGAAACATGCACATGAACAGGCTCCAGCGGCAATCCTTCATTAGACCAAAAATATACTCTATAGGGACCAAATCTAAGCAGTTGCGGCATCTGATTGAAACCCTCCAATTTGCGAATATTTAATTATCAAATGAGCATTTTTTTTGATTCTTGCTAAAATTTTCTCCTGTTCATCTTTGGTATAGCCAATTACATCTTTGATTTCGTATTTCGGTAAAACGCATAAAAGGCTGTGAAATCCATCTTCTGCATCAGGTGTTTCCACGTATACTAAAACAGTACCGTCCGCTTTCATTTCCGAATGCGTATATTCAGTTCCATCATTTAATGTCAAATATGGATAAATCATATTAAGCACCATCCTTTCATACGTATTATAGCATATCTGCAAGTTCAGAAAAAGCTATATAAAAGTGGCGGCGCGTTGGCCCCGCCGTAAATGTTAAGTGTTAGAAGCTATATTCGTAGCCAACCATGAAGTTACGGCCCAAGGAATAAAAATTCGATGTGCTGTTGCTTGTAATATCTAATCTGTCAAAAATGTTGTTAATGTGCAAAAATGCCTTTTGATTTTTCTCAGGTGCATAGGTAAAATGCAAATCAGTAAAGCATTGCGGCTTGATTTCTCTTTGAGGTTTGGTGATAGAGGCTCTGGTAGACATCCTGTCGCCTACAAAGTTCACGGACATGCTGGCAGCAAATTTGCTTTGCGTATAATCAACAGCACCCTGCAGCTGATATTTATTATAAATTTGATGCCAATCCATATCACCGTAGTTATGAATATTTTGCGCTTTAGGATTTTGGTAGGTAGCACCCCAACGTGTAGACCAATTATCATCATGCTTTATTGCATAAGATAATTCAACACCGGTATTTTTAACATCTTCATTGAAATAGTCTACTTCATCAATAAAGCCATCTTTATCATATTTTACGTCAGCGTCTATGGAATCCTTAATTTTATAATTGAACACTGCAAAACGCAAGTTGCCTTTACCAATGTTCGATTTATAACCGATTTCATAATGTGTTCCCTGTTCAGGTTTCAAATCAAGAGCAGGATTCATATTACCGTTACCGAAAATCTGCGTCAAATTAGGCAAACGGAATGATTTACCAATCTTTGCATAAAAACTGCTATCATCATTCACCTTATAAATATATTGCAGTTCAGGAGTAAATTTGCTTAAGTTGTCATTGTGGGTATATTTGCTGTTACCGGTTTTATTATCCTTTTGGTAGCCATCACAGCCTGTTGCCCATGTTTCACGCGCATTGAAAATTAAATTGGATTTATCTGATACCTTCCAATCATAAGAAGCATAGACGGAATAGTTATCACGTTGGTAGGTGCTATTATTATTTTTGCTAGACGATAACAAATCCATATCTTCTTTTTGATAACCGGCACCGACTAACAATTTGTTTTCACCCATATCAAAGGTTTTTTGTAAATCAATATTGGTATTATGTCCTTTACGCCAGCTGTAAGGAGATTTTGCGGACCAGGAACCTTTCGCAAACTTAGACTGATCATATGATTTTTCCTGAGTTCCGTAAGATACATTAGCCTTCAAACCATCTTTATCGTATTGAAGCAAGAACATATTATCGGTATCTTCGTAATAGTTATTTTGCGTACGCTCGCCGGACAAAACTTTTTTCTGCCAGTATTCATGCTTGTTGTTTGAATAACTATGCGTAAAGGTTAAACCGTCAAGCATTTTCCAATTCCACAAAACACTCTTTCTATCACCCTTACCATAATCATAGACAGTAGTCTTAGCGGTCGGTTTACCTATATAGCCACTCATATTATCGGCTTTACCACGCTTCTCATAGCCGGCAACAATGTTAAATTTATCGGCACCTACACTTACATTATAGCGTTGCTTACCAAAATTGCCCGCAGCAACTTTAACAGTATTGCTCATTGCTTGCTTGGTAATAATATTAATTACACCGCCGGTAGCTTCACTGCCATATAAAACAGAGCCACCGCCCTTTACTACCTCAATTTTTTCAATGGATTCAGTCGGAATATCCTCCAGGTTATACTTACCGTCCTGATTCATAGGAACGCCATTAACCAAAACCAATGTGCCCTTTTCAACACCACGAATCATAACCTTACTGGTCATTGTACTCATGCCGGTACCATTGAAACCTTGAGATTGTGTATTAACGCCTAATGTATTTTGCAATACATCATAAGCATTGGCAGCACTGCTTTTTTCAATCTGCTCTTCAGAATAAACCTCAACAACAGCCGGAATATCCAAATCCTTTTTTTCTGTTCTTGTTGCTGTTACAACCATTTGGTCCAACGAATACTCCTGCAGCTCTTCGGCAAAAGCAACTGCACTGCTCATTACCGTGCCGGTAATCAAAGCGGTCATTAATAAGCCTTTTTTCATCTTCATTTTACTCATACTCCTATCAAAAAAATTATTAAAAAACTTCAGTACATCCAATCTTCCATGGTCATATACCGCAAGCTTCACAATAGTATGGCAATATCTATATAATTGATTGCCTAAATGATATTATATCTCATATTAAATCATTTGACTACATCATAATGAAAATCTAGTAAAAAAATTTGCAGACGAAAAAGGCGGCGCAAACGCGCCGCCGTAAGGGTTAAGTGTTAGAAGCTGTATTTTACACCAATCAGGAAATTAATCGGAGTATAGTAATACTCTGCGGAAGAAGATCTGTAAGAAATATCTTCTCTATCCAAAATATTATTAACTGTCAGGAAAACACTGCCGTTTTTAGTCATCTGATATTCAGCATTGAAGTTAGTAATCAAGGACGGTGTAGTATCCTTATCAGACAATACTCTGTCTCCGGTATAAGCTGCATTCAAGGCTGCACTGAACTTATCCATTCTATAAGTCAGTCCTGCTTTAAGATATAATTTTGCGTAATCTCTTTCCCAGTCACCAACAACACCTTTCTTCATATTTCTGGTTTTAGGACTGCTGTAGGAAGCAGATAAGCTGTAACCGAAGCCTTTATCAGCACTTAAGGAGTATTCAGCCTCGATGCCGGTATTCTTCAAATCTTCGTTTTCATAAGTAAAATCACCAAGTTTTTCGTCATACTTAGCTGTAATATTGTCTTTTACTTTATAAGAGAATAAAGCAATTCTTGCTTTTCTGAAATCGTCAAAATCCTTCTTCAAGCCTAACTCATAATGCATACCGGTTTGAGCCTTTAAGTCAGCGCCGGCTTTAGTCTTATAAATCTGATGTAAATCAGGCATCTTATAGGATTGGCCAATGCTGGCATACAGATTAGTATCTTCTGCTAATTTATGTGTATACTGAACCTGTCCGCTGAAGTTAGTATTGTTATAATCATTAGGTGCACCGGTAGTCCAAGATTCACGTGCACTTAATGCAAGTGTATTCTTCTCATCAAATTGTTTTTCGTAGGAAGCATAAACAGAATAGTTATTTCTGCTCTGCATAGCTTGTTCATACGGTGTATATTGTTCTGCTTTATAGTTAGCACCAACCAATGCTACATCGCCGTCATTCAGATTCCAGGTTTTCTGTAAATCCAAGCCAAAGTTTTTGTTATTTTCTTCATCGTAAGCTAATTTGCCGGTTTTCAAGGTAATGGCATCTTTTTCACGGTTTCTGTCAACATAATAAGCTGTTGCCTTGAAGCCGTTATCATCATAAGCTAATTGAAGATTGTTACGTTTAACATGTTGTTTGGTATCGGTAGCCTTTTTACCTTCGGTAATGTAATGATACTTAGAATCATTGTGACCTGCAGTAAACAGCAATCTGTCATTAATCTGATAGCTTAAATCAAAATTGTTATTTTCAGGACCTTTCCAATCTCTGCCATCACTGGCAACATTTTCAGTAGTGCCTACTTTGGTATATTTATAACCAAAGCCAAAGCCTTCAGACTGGAAGCTGCCGCTATATTCCTGACGGCCGTCATTACCTACAGCAGCTTTAACATAATTCTGTTTAGTTTTCTTAGTAATAATATTGATTACACCGCCGGTAGCTTCACTGCCATAAAGTACAGAACCGCCGCCACGGACAATTTCAACACGTTCAATATTCTCAACAGGAATATCTGTCAAATCATATGTTCCGCGAGTATTTAACGGAATGCCATTAACAAGGACCAGCGTACCGTTGGCATTACCACGCATAACAATTTTACTGGTCATATTACCCATAGAGCTGCCTGCCGGACCATACTGATGTGCTTCCAGACCTGCACCGAATTTCAGTGCGTCATATAAGTTCGTCGCACCTGTCTGCTCAAGTTTTTTAGTATCAAGAACCTCGGTAGAAGCTGCAACCTCTACATCTCGTTTCTCATAGCGGGTTGCAGTTACAACCATCTGGTCAAGAGTGTACTCCTGCAGTTCCTCGGCAAAAGCAGCTGCACTGCTCATCAAAGTACCGGTAATCAACGCCGTCATCAATAAGCCTTTTTTCATCTTCATATTTACTCATACTCCTATTAAAAATATTTATTGAAAAGCCCTCACACATCCAATCTTTCATGGTCATATGCACTGGCTTCACAATAGACAAAATAGTATTTATACACCAACTTATCTAGTTAACATTATATCTTATTTTAAACCATATAGCTACGCTATACGCAAGAGTTTTATGAAAATTTTTTATACAAAAAGGCGGCGCTTGCGCACCGCCTCAGCTGTTTTATTAAATTAGAAGGTATAGTTATAGGTCAGCATCCAGTTAAACGGCATACCCCAGTTTTCATACTTGTTGATAGTATCATCTCTGTCTAGGAGATTATTCAAGGTCAGGGATGCGGAATGATGCTCATCAGCTTTATAGGTAAAGTTAGCATTCAACAGACTTCTGTGCGGAATGCTGTGATCGCTGCCTTTAGAGCCTAAGCTGTTATAATAGGAGCTTTCACGTTTGCCAAGATACAGGAAGTTCAAGTTGCTGGACAGTTTACCGACAGTATAATCAATACCGGCCGTCAATTGCAGCTTAGCATCAGATTGCTTGTAGAAATTCGTGCCTTCTTCTTTAGTTTTCGGATTGGAGAAAGCAGCACCTAAATTATAGCTGAACTGATCGCTGAGATGCTTTTTATACTCAATTTCCAAACCATCATTTTTGAATTTGCCGACATTCTTCAGAACCTTATCTGGCAGGCCGATATCAACCCAATCAAACTTAGCGTCTATATCCATATGATATACGCCGGCCTTTACGGATGCGGTGTCAGTGATGTGCTTGATACCGGTTTCATAGGTCCAGCCCTCTTGCGGTTTTAAATCATCAACACTTCTGCCCGGATAAGAGAAGAATTGGTTCAGAGGCGGCAGCTGATAGGATTTGGCAGCATTAGCATACCAGGAAATATTATCGCTGAGCTTATACAATGCCTGAATTTGAGGAACAAATTCGTTATGGCTCTTAGTCTTATCCTGACCTTTGATATAATCCTCGCTAATATGCTGACCGCGAATACCGGCAGTTACATCAAATTTATCGGAAAATGCATATTTATAGGATGCATATAAGCCATAATTCTTACGTTCGCCCTGCATATGCTTGAATCTGTCTTCTGCTTCTTCTTTAGAAATAGTCATACCAAGAACCAAGGTATCCTTATCATCGCGTAAGTTCCATGCTTTCTGGGTATCCCAGGTTAAAGTATTCAGATTCCAGTCAGAGGATGTAGCACGTTTATTAGGTCCATATACAAAGCCTTTAAGAGTTGCCTGGTAAGGAGAAACTACACGTTTATTATAAGAAACGATTGTCTTGAACTGGTTATCCTTATCATCATAAATTGCGCTTACATTATCACGTCTGTCTTTGTAATAGTAAGCTGTGCCGGCACCGGTTTCTACACCGTTTTTCACGGTATAGGAATCTCTGTAATAATTGCCCTCGGTATGAGCAAAGTTAAAGCTCAATTTATCGGTAGGAGATAAGCTTACAAAAGCATTATCCTTGCTGCTGTCACGATATTTCCATTTTCTGGTAGATTTTTCAAAAACCTTATTAGTCTGGTCTACATCACCAAGATAATCCTTGCTGACAGCAACTGTATAGCCTTTACCGGAGCTGAATAAACCCCATTTTTTATCATAGTTGCCGGCACCTACGGAAATAGTAGTGCGATTGCCGTCTTTCTTGGTAATAATATTAATTACACCGCCGGTTGCTTCCGCACCGTAAAGTACAGACTGAGCACCACGGACAATTTCGATTTTCTCAACAGCCTCTACAGGAATACCCTCCATGCTGTTGTAGTTCATCATGTTAATCGGAGCGCCGTTAACCATTACCAAGGTGCCCTTATCAAGGCCACGCAAAACAGTTCTGGTAGAGCTGCCACCGAATTCACGACCGCCGGGGCCATAAGCATTGTTGGTAAAGCCAACCTGACGTTCAATAACCTCATAGGCAGTTTTTGCACCGCTGTTTTCAATTTCTTTGGCATTAATAACGCTGACAGCAGCAGGAACTTCTAATTCTCTTGCTTCGGTTCTCGTCGCCGTTACAACCATCTGGTCCAGCGTATACTCCTGCAGCTCTTCGGCAAAAGCACCGGTGCTTGCGCACATCAAAGTACCGGTAATCAACGCAGTCATTAACAATCCTTTTTTCATTTTACTCATACTCCTATGAAAATATATTTATCGAAAAGTCCCTGCATATCCAGTCTTTCATGGTCATATGCCGGCGGCTTCACAATAGACGAAATAATATCTGTATATCAACTCATCTAGTTAACATTATATATCATTTTAAACTATTTATCCACTTAATCTTCATAATTTTTTCATAGAAAATCACAAGAAAAAAAGCGGCACTAACGCACCGCTTTTTCAGTTAATATTTAAGGCTGTAAATGTAATCAATTTTAATGTTTTTATAATTAACTGCTAAAACCCTTTCAAAAACTCCTCCGGCTCTAAAACAACACAGTCACCATAAACCAGATGTGCCAGCTTCTGCACCGACCATACGCAATTCTGATGACCGATAAAAATGTATTTTTCATCAAGCAGAGCTACATTCCCGTTTTTTACCGCCCGCAAATTTTCTAAGCTCTTATCAGCTAAAAACTCACCCAGCAATTTCTCATCCTTAGCCTTATTATCCTTCCATGGCTTTGCAAGAAAGAAAAAATCCGGATTTATTTCTATCATGACCTCTTTATTGACTGTCTGTCCGGTATTCATTCCCAAATCCGCAATACCGTTTCTTATCTTGGCATGCTTGCAGATATCATCATACATGCAACCCTTGCCTCCATAGGACGCGTAATTTGCTGATACAAGAACAGTACTTTTACTGTAATGAAGCTCTTGTGGTATATTGCGTTCGATTCTCTCCAGCTTATCGTTCATTTTTTTGACTAAAATCTTACCACGCTGCTCTTCACCTACTAGCCGGGAAAGCTTGATAATTTCATTTTTGACTTCTTCTATATTTGTAGACAACCTTACAACATAAACATGTATACCCATATCACGATAAGACTGAATTTTATCTGCACCAATTACCTCATTAACAATGAATATATCCGGCTTTAAAGCCAGAACTGCTTCCAATCCCGGATTTGTAATCTTATTTTCGACCAATGAACTTACCATATTGCCAAACGATTTTGCCGAGTTATCCATATTTTTAGATACAGACAGCATTTTTTCAGGCTCCACTAATCCCAAAAGGATGTTATCAAGATAAATATTGTTGGTCATAATTTTTTCCGGCTTCTTCTTTAGTTTTACCTGATAACCGGTATCGTCCGTTACAACGATTGCGTTATCTTTGCCTGCAAACTTCGCAGATTGGCCAAAGTTTTCTGTTGTGCATCCGGAAAGAATACAGGCTATAACAAGCATAAGGATTAAGCGATACATATTTTCCCTTTCAAATTTAAACGAATATTACTTTACCGAGAGTATTAGCGGTGTTTTAAAACATGCTGTTTTTAAAAAGGTGACGCAGTTTTGCGCCACCTTGGGGAGAATCAAGTAATTAGAAGCGATATTCGTAGGACAAAGTCCAGTTGAACGGTTTGTCCAGATTTTCACTGACGTTGATAGAATTATCTCTGTCTAAGAGGTTGTAAAGATTTAAGGTAATACTGTTATTTTTGTCAGGATCATAGTTAATAACAGAATTCAACTTAATAATGTTTTTCAGCTTATGCAGGCTGCCGTAGGATGCATCCTCTCTATCACCCAAATAATAAAGGTTTACACCGACGCCAAGCTTGCTGTAATTGTACTTAGCGCCTGCAGTAAATTGGTATCTGGAGGATTGCTGAGTCCACTTGCCGGCATCTTTAGCCAAAGGATCCTGATAGGTTGCACCTAAATTGTATCTCCAATGTTCTCCGATTACTTTATCATATTCGAATTCAACACCGGTGTTTTTAAATTCGCCAAGATTTACCTGAATATAGGTGTCTGGATCAACTCCTGCCGGAGGAGTAATGCCTAATTGGTTATATTTTTTCCAGGCAAACTTATCATCCATTCTCATTGTGAACACAGCTAATTTGCTGGAGGATGTATCGGTAATCTTCTTCACACCGGTTTCATAAGTCCAGCCCTCCTGAGGCTTCAATGCACCATTAGAACCGGTTTTGCTTCTGGAGTATCGGGAATTGATTGCCGGCATTTCAAATGCCTTGCCAACGTTAATATACCAGCTGGTATTTTCATCCAGTTTATATAAGGTCTGTAATTGCGGCAGATATACATTGTGTGCGCCGTCAAAGCCGTTATTTTTTACATAATGTGCTCTTACACCGATATTAGTAGAGAACTTATCATCATATTTTTGATTCCAGGAGAAATAAGCTGCCAGGCTGTCTCTGGAAATAGCGTTGCTTCTATTGGCAATTTCTTCATAATGCTCTTTGTTGGCAGTTACACCGGTCAGTAATGTTGCTTTATCGGATAAAGTCCAGTCCTTGTTAATATCGTAGTTAATGGTGTACAGAATAATATTGCTGCTGGAACCGCTTCTTAAAACCTGTCCGTTAGGTTTATATTGCTTACCGTCTATTCTTCTTCTGTTGAAGGATAAATTAGATTTGAGCTTATCCTGTTCCTTGTTATAGAGTAAAGCTACATTATCTCTTTCATCATTATAGCTATAAGAAGTTTTATTCATGCTTCCGTCAGGATTGAGATATGTCATACCGGTATTTTTAGTTTCCGTATGCATATAATTAAGCGTAAAATCTTTAGACAAGTTTACGCTTGCGAACAGATTATTTTTGGTATAAGCACGTCTGTCTGTATCGAATCCTTTGTAGTTGATAGAAGAGTTCTCAAATTTTTTATAATAGTCACGGCTGAAGCTCAAAATGTATTTATCACCGCTGGAAGCAACCTCATAACCCTTTTTATAGTTACCTGCTACAGCTTTAATGCTGTTGTTAATTTTTCCGGCTTTTTTGGTAATGATGTTAATAACACCACCCATAGCTTCACTGCCATAAAGAACAGAATTAGAGCCTTTTACAACCTCAATTTTTTCTACGGCACTGATAGGAATGCCTGCGGTTGAATTGTAATTGTTCAGGTTGATAGGTGCACCGTTCAACAAAACCAAAGTACCTTTGTCTAAACCGCGGATATAGGTACGGCCCGTAGAGCTGCCATTATCGCCTTCACCGCCGGTATAGGAATAGCTTTGGATGCCAACAGTCTGCTCCAACGCATCAAATACACTTACATAACCGCGATTTTTAATTTCCTGTTCTGTAATAACGTTAGTTGTTGCAGGAACCTCAACATCACGCTTTTCTGTTCTTGTGGCTGTTACAACCATCTGGTCCAGCGAATACTCCTGCAGCTCTTCGGCAAATACGTTTGTGCCCCCCCATATTACACTACCAGTAATGAGGGCCGTCATCAATAAACACTTGGAAAAATTACTCTTCATGTTTACTCATACTCCTAAAAAATATATTTTGACCACTCTTCCCCCGCCCATTCTTGCATGGCCACAGGCTACTAAGCGCATCAAGCAAAATTGTAAGCTATACGGCAATATAGCTATAAAAAAGCGCCCTTGCTTTTATAATCAGCAAAAGCGCAAGTTACTCTTCTGATATTATATAGAAAGCTTCTTTGCAAAGTTATATTTCGCTTTAGGAATCTCTCTTTTTATATGTCCATAGTATACTACACAAGTCTTATATATTCAATATCAATTCTTATTATTAAACTAAATTCTACTAGGAAATTTTTCTTTCAACCACAAAAACAGTATTGGCAGCACCAACAGCGTAAACACCGTTGATGTTATCATACCGCCGATGATAACCCACGCCATGCTCACGCGCGTTTCCGAGCCTGCGCTCAGCGACAGCGCCGTCGGCAGCATACCCACCACCATCGTCAGTGCTGTCATAAAGATAGGCTTCAGACGAGTTTTGCCTGCTTCAATTACCGCTGCCTTCGCCGTCATGCCTTCATGCATCAGCGTCAGCGTATAATCCAAAAGCAGCGTGCCGTTTTTCGCTACCAGACCGTCCATAACCAAGATGCCGATGAGAGAATACAGGTTGATGGTGTTATGCGTCAAAAGCAGGCAGAAGATTGCACCGATGATGCCCAGCGGCAACGAAAACATACGGATGAACGGCGTGAATACCGATTCATAAAGCACTGCCAGCAGCAGATAAATCAACAGCAATGACAGCGACAATGCCATAGCCATTTCGGCAAAGGAATCGTTCATCGTGGTCGCCTGGCCGGAAAACTCATAGGTACTCTTGAGGCCTGCAGCATTTAGCTTCTGCGTCAGCTCCTTGACTACTTCATTCAGTGGCCTGTCCGTCAGGTTACACTGGATGTTGATGATGCGCTCCTTATTCACGCGACGGATCGTAATCGGGCCTACGCCCTCTTCTACATCGGCAAGGTCGCCAAGAAAGACGCTTCCTCTGCCTGTCTGCACTGGAATAGCGCGCACGTCTTCAATATCATAGCCACTGCCACCGGCAAAACGTACTGCAATATCGGTGTCATTGCCATGGTTTTGCACATCGTTCGCCAGCACGCCGGCGCTGCGTCCACCAATAGCGGCGTTAAAGGACTGCGCCACGTCATTGACTGTCGCGTGATAATATTTCAGCTTGTCGCGGTCTACTGTCACCTTCAGCTCCGGCATGCCTTTAACATAGGAATTTTTGATATCCTTCAGGCCTGCAGTCGAAGCAAAAATCTGCTCCACCTTGGCGGAATCAGCCACCAGCTGGTCCATATCGCTGCCCTTAAGCTCCACCTGTACCGGCGAGCGCACAAGGTTGCGACCGCCCGAAACACCGGTAACGGATGACTGAATTTCGTTGACGCGCACCTTGATTTCGCCAAGATTCTGTTTGGCGAAGCTGCGAATGCCCTGTGCTACCTGCCAGACGTCCCTGCTGCGTTCATCGCTGCTTTTCAGCGCAATGACCAGCTTGCCCATGCTCTGCGTAGTGGTCACATTCGTCATATAATGCTCGATTTCCGGCACCTTGGCCAAATAATCCTCAAACAGCAGCAAGGCCTCGTTGGTTTGGTCAGCGTTAAAGCCCGTAGGCAGCTCAATATTCACCTGAATCGCGCTTTCGTCGGTACGCGGCATGTACTCCGAGCCGACGATACCGAGCGGCACCAGCGCCACCGCCACCGCGAAGGCTGCCAGTACTCCCAGCACCAGCTTCTTCGGCTTTTCTATGCATTTGCGCAGTAGCACATCATACTTTGCAATCGTCTGCGCTTCAAAGTCATCCAGTCTGCTCCACAGCTTGCCCTTAGGCTCCTCCACGCCGTTTTTATAAAAGCGCGAAGCCAGCATCGGCGTCAGCGTAAAGGAAACGACCAGCGACATCAGTGTAGCAAAAACAATCGTCATGCCAAACTGCTTGAAGAACTGGCCGGTCGCACTCTGCATAAAGGCAATAGGCAAAAATACCACCACGTCGCAAAGCGTCATAGCGATTGCGGCCATGCCAATCTCATTACGTCCTTCCTCCGCCGCCACGTCAGCGCTTTTACCCATCGCCAGAAAACGATGGATATTCTCCAACACAACAATGGAGTCATCGACAAGAATACCAATACACAATGCCATACCCATAAGTGACATCATATTGAAGGTAAAGCCTGCCAAATACATCAGGAAGAAGGTTGCAATCAGCGAGGTAGGAATGGCAATCATAACTGCCATAGAGGACTTCCAGCCACGCAGGAACAGATACAAGACAAGGCCGGTAGTAACAAGGCCTTCCAGTAGCGTTTTAAGCGTGTTGCTTAGGGAATCGCGCACGAAATGCGACTGGTCATAAACAACGGTAAAAACGTAGTCCGGGTAATCCTTGCGCAGCGTTTCCAGCTGCTGCAGCACGCCATCTGCTGTGTCGACGATATTGGCACCGCTAGCCTTATACACCTCCAGTGATACCGCCTCGTTGCCGTCAACGCGGCTATAGGCCACGGCACGCTTATCCTTGGCCTGCACGTTGGCCACCTGCCCCAGCTCGATATATCTGCCGCCTGCACCCTTAAGCTGCAGATGCTGAATCTCCTCCGGAGCCTTATACTGCGCCTGCAGACGCACGGTTTTTTCCAAAGCATCGGTATAGACGGAGCCGGAAGAAACAATAACGTTTTCCTTGCGCACCGCCGTAATAATATCCTGCAGCGTCAGTCCGTAATAATTGAGCTTATCCTTATCAACCTCGATTGCGACTTCCTTGGTACGACCGCCGGTAACGTCAACATCAGCTACGCCGGCTGCCTGCTGCAAGCGCTCCTTAAAGCTGCTGTCTGCCAAGGCAAAAATATCGTCCAGGTTATCCTTAGACGTTGCTGCAATCTGGATAATCGGATATTCTTCTGAAGAACGCTTGAGCACTGCAGGCTCATCAATATCCTCCGGCAGATTCTTACGGATACGGCTGACTTTTTTCGTTGCCTCGATAGCCACCATATCAGCATCGGCCTGACTGTCCAGCTCGACAAAAATCTCCGCACGTCCGGGACGTGTAGCGGAACGCACCTGCTTAAAGTGCGAAATTGAGGACAGCTCGTCCTCAATCGGCTTCGTCACCTGCTGTTCAACGGATTCCGTACTGGCGCCCGGATAGTTGACAATTACGCTGATAAATTTAGAGTCCACGTCCGGCAGCAGCTCCACGCCAATGCGAAAGAAGCTGATAAGACCGAGGACGCAGACTAATATGTAAATCATGCAGATACCGATAGGCCGTTTAATAGAAAAGCGTGTAATATTCATTACTTCGCCTCCTCCTTGGCCACCTCAACCACCATGCCGTCACGCAGACGCGCAAGATTATCAAGGATAACCGTTTCGCCTATCTTCACACCCTGCACTATTTCAATACTTTCATTATTACTTGCACCGGTAGTAACAGGCTTTTTCAGAGCCTTATTACCCTTGCCCAGCACATAGACAAAATATTTGCCATCCCGTTCGAGAACGGTATTTTTAGGTAAATATATAGTGGATGGCTTTTGCAGAAAACGCAATTCACCCTTGGCAAACAAGCCTGCCTTTACGTTGGAGCCAGGCTCATCCAGCCTGATGCGGAGGGTAAACTTGTTTGTTTCCCTGCTTCTTACAGGGCTCACATAAACAACAGTACCCCGGCATATTTCGCCAATCGCCTCCAGCTTCAGCTCGACCTGCGTGCCAACGGTCACAGAAGCAGCCTCGGCCTCTGTAATATCGCAGTCCACTGTAAAACCACTGTCATCTAAAAGGGTAAGCAGCCTGCTCCCTGCAGGCGCATAGCCACCCACTTCTGCATCGCGGTAGGTAATAATACCTGCGCGTGGTGCCTTAAAAATCAGATCGTGATACTTGTTTTGCGCAATAATGTACTCCTGCTCACGTCTGGCAGCAATCTGCTCCTGACGGTAGACCTGCGACGGTGTGCCATCATAGCTTTCCTGCTGCGCCAAAGCATCGTACTGCGCTTTTTTATTAGCCAGCGTCTGCTCCATACTGTCCAGCTCAGACTTGGAAACAGCGCCCTGCGCATACAACTTGCGGTAACGCTCCGCGTTGACCTGCGCCAGCTTATAATCAGCCTCATAGCGAGTAAGGCTGGTGCTGTAGCTCACATCCGTAGTTGCCGCATTAGCTCCGGCCTCGGCATAGCGTGCCTTGGCCTTGAGCATTTCGGCGCGGGCATCATCAAGATGCTGCACCAGGAGGATATCTCCGGCCTGCACCTTGCTGCCCAAATCCACATTAATCTCATCGACGATACCGGCATACTTATTGACGATATCAATCTGTGCCTTGGCCTTGAGCTGTCCAAAAAGATTAATGCTTTTATACAATGGTCGTCTGCTCACTACCTGCGTGTGCACAATAGGTTTCATTACTGCTTTTTTTGACGTAGACTGGTTGGAGAGATGCCTGAGGCCCAGTGTCAAAGTAATGCCTATCACACAGATAGCAAGCAGACTAAGGAGTTTGTGTTGTAATATATAGTTTTTTGCCTGAGTAAAATCGGGGCGCAGCATTATTTCGCTGCTGCTTGGGCATCAGCAGCTACGGCCTGTTGGCAGACTTCCAGCATAGCCTCAGCAAAGCTGCCTGCCGGAACCGGAACAAACTTCAGCTCCTTAGCCTGATGGCTCAGCAGAGTTTTCTTGCTGCCATAAACATCCATTACCTCTACACCGTAGGTTTTATCCTGCAGGTTAAAGGTCATGACGATTTCACAGTATTGCACCTTCTCTTTTTTAGTCAGAGAAGCCTTGTATTTTTCATTGAGCTTTTTCAGCATATCCTTATCGGTAAAAACGGTTTTCGTCAGCACGGAAATAATATTTTTATCGGGCAGGCCGTTAGTAACCTTGCTGAAGGTCAGAGAATCCATATCGTAAGCATAAATACCTACGTTATTTTCTACAACAATAGACCAACGTGCCTGCTCCTGTTCTTCTTCGCTCGGTTTAGGCATCATGCTGATTTCCCAGTTCATACCCTCCTGAGTTGCAGGCTTCTTGTCTGCATCCGCAGCAAAAGCGGTTGCACAGCAAAATAAAGTCATCAATAAAACAATCAGCTTTTTCATGAAAACTTCACTCCTTTATATTTCAATATACCTATTAGTATACTATACTCTTATCTTTAATTCAAATTTCTTACAATATGAATTATATTTTCCTTAGACAGCTTCTGCAGCGTATAATAATTGGCCTGCATGGCGGCGGCAACCTTCTTTGCCAGGCCCAGCTTGATAAAACCGCTTTCCGTATCAATCACTACTGAAGTAATTTTAGCCTTAGCGATTTTTTCAGCAATGCTGATTGCTGCTGCTACAGGATCCTTTTCGCCCTCGTGCACGGCATTCGCGCGTCCGTCGGTAACAACGATCAGAAGCGGCTCCAGCTCACTGTCACGCTTGTTCATCATTGCCAACGTCTGCAGTGACAGCGCCAGTCCGTCAGCCAGCGGCGTTTTGCCACCGGTCGGCATTTCTGCCAGACGCTTCTGCGCCAAGTCCACGCTACGTGTAATCGGCAGCAGCATATCTGCCTTATCGCGACGAAAGGCAATCATGCCTACGCGGTCACGCTTTTGGTACGCCTCCTGCAGCATGTAGAAAATGGCACCCTTAACGGCGCGCATACGCTCACGTGCACCCATGGAGCCGCTGGCATCCACCGCAAACAGGAAGGTGTTGCCGATGCGTTTTTCGCGCACCTTCTGGCGTAAATCCTCTTCCTTGATGTTCAGCGCACAGCCGTTATCCTCACGCAGGCGCTGATAAGGCGCTGCCGCGCGGATAGTAGCGTCAAATGCCAGGTCTGTTACCTTGCTCTTGGGCTGTTCGGCACGCACATAACGTCCCTGCTTCAGGTCAGTCTTGGTCACGCTGCGTTTGCCGCTACCACGGCGCACATTGCGGTCCTTGCCCAAATCCAGCAGCATCTTCGGCAGGCGGAAGCTTTTGTCAATATCTGCAAGCTGCTCCTCCGGTGCCAAGTTGTTATCATTACGCTCCTGCTGCTGCTCGTCCTCGTCGCTTTCCTCGTCCTCGTCCTCATCGTCGGAAGCATCGTCATCTTCGTCATCTTCGTCATCATCGCCGTTATCCAAGGGCGGTGGCGGCGGCAGCTGGTTATCTTCGTTGTCCTCGTCATTATTTTCATCGTCAGGATTATCTTCGTTATCCTGCTCGTTTTCTTCTTCGTTTTGGTTATCGTCCTGTTGCTCCTGCTCCTCGGGCTGTTGCTCTGGCGGCTTGCGCATACGGTGCGGCAGCACGAACTGCGCTGCCTCCTCCACGTCCTTCGGCAGCACGTAAGTGCGCCCCGCCAGGGCGGCGATAGCGCGCGCAGCCTCGAGCAGATAAATTTCCGCACGATGGCCGGCACAAAAAGCCTGCGAGCACAGCTGAGCAGCAAGCATCAGCATCGCATCGCTCACCTCAACCTGCGGCAGCAGCTCACGCGCTGCCTGCACCTTCGCTGCCAGGGCAGCGGTTTCTTCCGCATACTGCTCACAAAACGCAAGGGTATTGTTACTATATGCTAAGGCACGTTGGATAACCTCCACGCGCTGACTGATATCCTGCAGTGCCTGCATATCTGCGTACATACCGAAGCGGTCCAGAATATGTCCGGGCAGAGTGCCCTCCTCCGGATTCATCGTAGCAATAACGGTCGTGCGCACCTCATGGCTGCAGCTGATACCGTCACGCTCTACATTATTTATACCTGCGCTGTTAGCATCCAATGCCGCAGTCAGCAGCTCCTGACGCAGCAGATTAGCTTCATCAATATAAAGAATATTATCCGTAGCACGTGCCAGAATGCCCGGTGAAAAGCGTTTTTCGCCCAAGCTCACGGCAGCCTCCAGGTCAATGCTGCCAAAAAGCATATCCTCTGTTACATTCAGCGGCAACGTCAGCATCCTTTGCGCACCAATCAAACTCTGCACACTGCGGGCCAGCACGGATTTTGCCGTACCCTTGGCACCGCCTATGAGCAGGCCGCCTGCTCTGCGGTTGACCAGAGCAATGAGCAAGGCCTTTTTTGCCTCCTCCTGCCCCACCACCGCAGCAAAGGGATAAAGATTATTTTTAAGCATAGTCAACGCTCCTTAGGCTTCGGCAGCCAAAAAGCTTTCTACCTTATTCCAATCAAGCTCGCCCTCTTCAAACGGACGGCGGCGCATACGGTGCGGCAGCACCAGCTTAGCTGCTTCCTTCAGGTCATCAAGGTTAGCCTGCTTGCGGCCGTTGAAGGCAGCCAAGGTCAACGCTGTTTTGATCACGGTAATATCTGCACGGTGACCGTCTACGCCCAGCTCAACAGAAAGCTTAGCCACGGTTTCCAGCAGCTTATCATCAATAGTTACCTCCGGCAGCAGCTTGCCGGCAGCGATAATTTTTTCCGCCAGCTCCTCCTGCGCTTCCTTATAACCTGCAATGAAGCTCTCAGCATCGTTTTCGTAAGCCAGACGGCGTTTGATTACCTCTACGCGCTGCAGCGGGTCATGCTCGCCGGTAACAACAACGCTCAGACCAAAGCGGTCCAAAAGCTGCGGGCGGATGTCACCCTCTTCGGGGTTCATAGTGCCAACCAGCACAAAGCGTGCGGGGTGGGAATAGGAAACGCCCTCGCGTTCAACGGTGTTTACGCCCATAGCAGCGGCATCCAGCAGAACGTCAACAACATGGTCATCCAACAGATTGATTTCATCTACATATAAAATATTGCGGTTAGCCTGCGCCAAAATACCTGGTTCAAACTTTTTCTCACCATGCTTAATCGCATGCTCAATATCCAGAGTGCCGACAACGCGGTCCTCTGTAGCACTTACAGGCAACTCAACCACGCGCATGTTGATGGTTTCCTCCGGCAAAGTGCCCTCTGCCTGCAGCTTAGCAGTACAGTCATCACACAGCTGGCTGCTGTTCGGGTCACAGTGGAAGCGACAGCCGTGCACAGCCGCCATCGGCGGCAGCAGCTCGGCGAGAGCGCGTACAGCAGTGGATTTGGCCGTGCCCTTTTCACCTTTAATCAAAACACCGCCCAATGCTGGGTTGATAACATTCAAAATCAGGGACAGCTTCATTTCCTCCTGTCCGACAATCGCAGTAAAAGGATATACAGCAGTACGTTTCATTTATATTCCTCCATTTATTAAAAAGAGCTATCAATAAAATATGTATCTAATTATACAGTGTCTACTAGGTATACACGCAAGCGGTTTGGAGAAAAAATTACAGAAAATAAAAACCGACCAACTAAAACAAGATTTTGCTTCTGATTTTAGTCAGACGGTCGCTTAACTAATTTAAAAACATCTTATCTTCTCACATATCTTTGCTTGGAGCTTTTAGGCTTGTCCGGCAGCGTCAAAGCAATTTTGCCGTCATCAATCAACGGCTGCACAATTTTTGACATGGAATAATAGCGCGAAAAGCCCAGGAATTCAATAATCTCCTGTCTGGAGCGCGGCACTGTGCAAAACTCTATCAAGCGTTCTTCTATGCTATATGCCCGCTGTCCATTGTATTGCTCCTGCTCCTCCTGCACACTGCTGACAGTTGCATAAGGTGCATCATAAACCTGAGAAATTTTGCTCTTGAAGGTAACTACAAATTCGCCATGGCGGATACAAAAAACCGGCGGCGGCAGCTGTGCCTTTTCCAGCTCGTGATAAATAGTCGGAATGCCGCTGTAACGGTTTTCCGTAACATGCATCAGCTCCAAAATATTTGCCAAAGCACTGTTACGTGCATCCGGACGCACTTTGCCTAATGAATCAATCGTCAGCTTGCCATATAAGCCACCGCTGGAAATAATCTCCAGACGATTACGATATATTTCCAGACGCACAGGCACGTTTTCCGAGTGAATACTATAATCCCGGTGCATCAAAGCATTAAGAATCGCCTCACGCACTGCCTTTAAAGGATACTCATCTCTGTCTGTACGCTTGCCCTTATCATCTATAATCGTACTGTGGCGGCTGTTGCGGTTCACAAAATCAACCGCCTCGTCTACCATTTCATCTATCGTGCCGGTAATACGCTCATTATCAATAAAGCGCTCTCCCTGTAATCCCGGCTCGCCCATTACATTGCCGGGCAAAGCAACAGCCGTAATGCAAAGCTGTGGAAAAGCTCCCTGCGGATATTTAGAAAAACACAGCTCGCCTGCCAGCGTCGGCTGTCCGTTTACCGTAACACCCATCAGCTCTAAAATTTCTTCATCACTGACATGCTTAGCCAAATTTTTGCGGTCTTTTTTTACTGCCTGCAAAAAGCAAGCCAGCTTTTCTTCATCAAAAAAGCTTCTGCGTGCACCAGTTGCTTCGCGAATATCGTCTCGGATACGCTTGCGGAAGGCATCATAGCTATAAATTTCATATTCACTCATCGGTTCATCAGCATCGCCCACACGTATATAAGCGCCTTTCAATCTGCCCGTACCACGATAAAAACACGGTCTTTCTGCGACATCAAGCCCCGGAATCTCTGCCGAAACTACAACCTTGTCATCTATTTCGCAAACAGTAAATAAAGCACGCACACACGGCGACATCTGATTACACTGTTCTGTTACCTTTTTCTGCAAATCCTGCGCATCATAAACGCCGACAACATCAAAGCCTTTTCTTTCATCTATGCCGAACACGATAACGCCGCCCTCGTCCTGATTGGCAAAGCTCGACAATGTATCGTATAAACGTGTAGGACAGCCCTTGTTGGTAGCCTTCAGCTCTACTGTTTGCATTTCACATTGCAGATGTTTTATTTTAGCAACCAAATTGCGCAAAGCTTCAGTTTGCATAGTACGCCCTCCTTTTAATTGCTATTGCTCTTACAGTTTAGCAACTTTTTGGCAACTAGTCAATTGTTTTGCCAACTATTTTGACAACATTAACAAAAAAAGTCGGCAAGCAGCATTGCACCGCTCACCGACGTCATTGATAATTTTATTCACTATATACAGCGTCCGCCAAATCCTCTACAGCGTTGACAATGTACTGCGACACGCACAGCACATGCTTCGCCGGCACTGTATAGACCTTTCTGTTTTTCACTGCGTCCGTAGTCTGGTAACCGGAATTGTTCAGCAGCTCCTCCTCCATCTGCTTCGGATCATGCTGACCATCATAATTCCAGCCTGCGAGTAAAAACACCTCCGGATTGAGCTGAACCACGGCCTCCTGATTTACTATGCCAGGCTTATCATAATGCAGCTCCTCCAAGGCATTGCGCACCTGCGCATATCTGCAGACATCGTTAAACGAAGCCTCCGGACTGTAGTAGGCACCGTTACTGCGCATAAAAACAATGCGCTTCTGTTTTTCCTTAGGGATTTTGCCTATTTTATCCTGCACCTTCTTCAGATGCTCGTCCATAGCGGTAACCATCATTTCGCCGCGTTCCTTTTCGCCAACGGCCTCGCCCAGAAAGCGTATGCACTGACGCACATCATCCATACTCTTGGGAGTTTTATAAACATAAACCTGCAGATTCATGTCACGCAGCGACTGAATAACCTCCGGCTTAACAAAATCCGGTATCAATATCAAATCAGGGTGCAGCGCCATAATTGCCTCCGAGCTTTGGCCATCTACTCTGCTGCCCACGCTCTGCGCCCGCTCTACAATATTGGATATCCCCGGGTCGTCCACCAGACGTGAGAAGGCAGCAATGCGACTGCTTGGTACAAGGTCAATGAGGATTTCATCAGTGCTTATAGACATAGATATAATGCGTTGGGGTTTTTCTTTAAAATACAGCTTATGCCCCTGCGAATCCGTAACAGTATAGGCTGCAGTACTTTTCGATTTTTGCGCACTATCACTGCTACAGCCTGCAACTATTAATAGTATACTCAAACACAGCAGCAGTGTTGTTATTATCTTTTGATATTTTTGTTTCGGCATATTTTCTTCATCCTTTATTTTCCTTCAGTATAGCTATTATAGCACGAACATCAGCTTTCGACATAAGCAAGTTATAGCAGTTTGGCATATGAAAAAGGCAGAACAGATCTTACTCTGCTCCGCCTTTCTCAAAGGAGTTAAGTGTATATGAATAAGGTTAGGGGCTAATTATTTACATGCTCTCCACTCATGTTTTATTCGCATCAAATTCACTACTTCAAAGCAAACTATCTGCGATTAATTTTTATGTGAAATTAATATAAGCATAACCTTTTACTTCACCCTTAAATGCTGCGCACCCTGCATAGCGAAGGCTTCGCCATAGGCAGCATGGGCGATTTCCTGTACGCCGAAGACTACGTCCTGCGAGCAGTTGTAGATATAGCCTTCATTGGGATAAAAAAGCTGCTTGCTTTTGATGGCGCGCATGGTCTGCAGCGACGGATCCTCTAAAAATTCCTGATTATATTTTTTGATATCAAAATTGCCGTGGTCGTTATACACCGGCATTATCAGCAAATCTGGATCAATCTTCACCAGCATTTCCTTAGTAATCTGCTGGCCGTTTTTGATTCCTGCAGCCGAAACGCCGTTGATAACGCCTGCTTCCTTGCACATGTCGTCAAAAATACACCCCTTGCCGCCGTAGGAGCTCATCAGCGAAACAAGTACAATTTTCTTCTTCTTCTGCGGCTTAAGCGCCGCTACCTGCTGCTTAACCTGCGCCAGTCTGCTGTCCATCAGCTTCACCAGCTCTTCTCCCTTACTGTCGGCGTGCATGGCTTTGGCGATAGTGCGCACGTTTTGCCTGATATCCTCAATAGTCGCCGGTCCTTTCAGTACGATAACATTCATGCCCAAATTACGCAAGTTTTCGACACGGTTCATGTCGCTCCAATCGTAGGCAAAGACCACATCCGGCTTCAGCGCCAGCACCTCTTCGGCCGAAGGATTCTTGATTTTATGCTGAATTTTTTTAGCCTGTTCTACAAGGTTGGAACTTATCGGATCATCGGCCAGATAATTGACGGCAACCAATTTATCTTCCATGCCCAGCCCCATTATTATACCATCACTGCTAAGCGCCAGCGTCAGCACCTTTTGCGGTGCCTGCTTAAACGTGGTTACGGTTCCATGCTCATCAGTTACTTTATAGCTTCCGTCTGTGGCAGCGTCTTTTCCGCCGCTGCCTTGTCCGCAGCCTGTAACTAAAAGCAGCAGCAACAGCAGTAAACAAAAAATTTTCTTCATGCTTCATGCCTCTATTCTCATCATTTTACCTTTGCTGTATTGACATATATGCAGCAATACCGACAATACAGTAATTTATATTATAAAGTATATAGCGCTATGATAGTCAAGAGGGATTACAGTAATATTCCCCTCCCACACGTCAAAAAGGCGGCGCCAAGCGCCGCCTTAATGTCATATCGTTATGCTATTAGAATGTATATTCTGCGCCGATGATGAAGGAACGTCCTGCCATCGGGTATCTTGCTTCGCCGTTTTTGTACAAGCCGCCGAATTCAGCATAGCGTGCATTGGTAAGATTGTAGCCATTAATAAACAGCTTAGCATTATCATTAATCTTATACTGTGCACCAAGATCTAAGGTGAAATAGCTGCTGTCTACAAAATTCTTTTCAGATTGTCCGGTAACAGCATTAGCATTCAGGGTAAACAGCCAATCAGCATTCTTATACTTCAAGCCGGCACGATAAATATTCGGCTTAGTAGTCAAATCCTTGGCAAAGCCGTAGCCCTTGTCCTGCTTAACCTGTACATAAGTATAAGAAGCATACGCAGATAAGTTATCATCAAAATCATGATTCAAGCTCAATTCCAAACCACGACGTTTTTCTTTATTAACGTTAATAGCTTGGGTAGTTGTTCCGCCATCCCATACCCAGTCAATAGCGTCCTTGATATCACTATAGAATACACTGGCAGAAATATCCGTCTTATCATTCAGCTTTGTATTGCCACCAAAGGTCCAAACATAACCTTTTTCCGGTTTAAGGTTAGGATCGCCGTAAGTCGGGTACATGCCCGGCTGATACCAGAACAGGTCATCTGTAGTAGGTGCATTAAATACACGTCCCCAAGATAAGTAAGCATTGCTGTTTTCATCAAACTTTTTATTCAAAGCAACCTTAGGAGTAACCTCGCTGCCATACTTACTGTGATGATCATAACGCAAGCCGGCATTTAATTGCCATGTAGGAGCAAACTCCCATCTGTTTTCCGCAAAGATTGCTTTATTATTAATATCACGCTTACCGGTGTATAATGCGTTATTATCAACCGTAGTCTTGTAATATTCCAAACCTGCAGTCAATTCATCAGTATCACTAAATTTAAAGTTCTGTTGCGCCTCTATACCGATTGTAGAATCTGTAAAGTTAGATTGTCTACTTGCAACTGGAGATCTGAAATGAGCATGCTGGTAGTTTTTATATACCTGAACATAGCCTTTTTCATCACTGCTTTCGTTCCAGTCATAACGCAAGGCAACGTTATTGCTGATACGTTTATGACTATCAGTATTACCAAAGCCGGAATAACCGAACGGAGAACCGCCGTCAGCATTGATATGCTCAAAGTTAACGCCAATGCGGTTATCCTCGCCAACCTTCTGGTCCAGCTTAACGATTACGCCGGTATCATCATAGCCGGAGTTCTTCAGCAGCTGAGATTTGCCGTTAGCATTTTTAAATTTATATTCGCCTCTGCGTTCTTTGGTCGCAGAAACAATAAGGCCTAAGCCGCTGTCGTTACTGCCGCTGGCAGAAATTGCATACTGTTCGGCATTCCAGTTGCCGCCTGCAGCTTTAACGGTAACATGATTACCGATTTCACTGCCTTTTTTCATAATAACGTTAATTACGCCGCCGACTGCATCGGTACCATACAGAGCAGAACCGCCGCCCTTAAGTACTTCGATACGTTCGATTGCATTAACAGGAGGCAGCCAATCAGCACTGCTGTTACCGCTGCTGCCAAGGTTAATTCTGCGTCCGTCAACCAATACCAAAACTCTTTCATCGCCATTGAGCAGAATCTTGTCCTGACCCATGGAGGAGCCTTTGGCACCGCTGCCTAACACGTTAACACCGGGAATTGCTCTTAAAGCATCAGAAGCACTGGCATAATTCTGATCAGCAATTTCTTCCTTGGTAATTACGCTGATATCAGCAGGTGTATCAACCTTCTGTGTCGGAACACGGCTGGCAGTTACCACCATATCATCCAGCGCGAACTCCTGCAAATCCTCCTGTGCAAACACTGTGCCCCCCCATACTACAGTTGTACCTGCAAGCAAGGACACCATTACAGCATTACGTAAGCTTTGAACCTTTTTCATACTCTAAACCCACCTTTGAATAAAATTTATAGCAAACCATCCGCCTCTATACTTTCAAGACAGGCGCACGGCAAGGCTCCCTTTCTCTCTCATCTATCAGTTTATCTGGTCAATATTCACTCGTCAACGGCAAAAACAGGGGTATTATTTCGCCGCGAGTATTTTTTACTTACTTTATGTAGTGAACATCATAGGCAATTGACTGCACACGCTTAGCTTCTGCATCATAATCAAAAAGCAACACCGCAGGCTCACCGCTGTACGCCAGCTTCAGCTCGCCCCGGTCAATAACCACGCTCTGCCCCACGTTCATATCCATCCACTGCGGGGAACCGGTCTGATTGCAGACAATTATCGTCACATCAGTTACCTTAGATGCATGCAGCCAAGCGGGAAGCGGATTACCGCATACCTGTGTCGGTGGCCAGGCTGCAATATCAACAATAATTTCAGCCCCCTGTGCCTTCGTCCCCTTGTAATATTCCGGGAACCACAGGTCAGCGCACACCAGCACGCCTGTCTGCAGTCCGCTGCAGGGAAGCACGGTAAAACTGTCACCCTTGCGCGCCCAAGACTCGGATGCCATGCACTCGCCAAAGAGCTTGCGGTGACGGCCGATGATTTCACCATCAGGACCAAAGACAAGACAGCTGTTGAAGTTTTTATCACAGGCAGCATCATATTCGCCGCAGCCTAAAAAGAGGGTAATGCCATATTCACAGCACAATTTACGCAGCGGCTCCAGCTCAGGTGACGGTTGTGGCACTACCACAGCGTTTTCATCTATGCGATAAAAATAATATCCCTGTACTGCCATCTCCGGCGTTAATACCCAGTCTGCGCCCTGCTCCGCAGCAATGCGCACTGCCTGCTCCAATATCTGCAGATTGCGCTCCTGCGGACCGCAGCTGAGCTCTAAATGACATAAAGCAATTTTCATTCCATTGCCTCCGAAAATTCTAAACAATCATTTTTTCTATTTTATTGTATATACTAAGAATATAGTCAAGCAAAAGATACTACCAAGCAGCTTAGTTATGTCAAAAGATATGTAGAAAATACCTGTTAGATGTCAGAAGCATTACCTGACGCATTATTTATTAACAAAGAAACGTCAGCGAAGCGAAATACTTTGTTAAGCACCCGACGCTGACGTTTTTTTACTTTTGTATGCGTTTTATCGCTTCACGCTTCATGCCGCATTCCGCGCCATAGGCAGACTTATCCTCTAAGCCATACCAACGCGCGAAGCAACCGCCGCCGCACAATTTAAAATCATCGCATTGACGGCAAAAATCCATAGACTCGGCAATCACCTGCTTAGTTTTTTCTACCAAAGCAGGCTCTAAGCCGTTATATACATTACCAAGGTAAAAATCCGCATTGCCTACCAGCGAGGAGCAGGCGTAAATATCCCCCTTGGCATCCACAAAGGCTGCTTCACCGTTCATGGCGTAGCAATGGCCGAAGGTCAGACTGCAATCCTTACACAAAAGCTGCGCCCGCTCCTGCTGCGCAATCGCTATGCGCATTCCTGTGAGCTTCGCCAGCTCGTCGCAGCGCGCAAAAACGCGCTGCATAGCCTGCTGCATCGCTGCAGGCGTTGGCGGCTGCAGATTGCGGCCACGTCCCTGCCAGCGCAGGATGTCAAAGCCGATTTTACGGATGTTGCCCAAAAAATAGGCAAAATCTACGATGCCTTCCAGTGTATCTACATTTTTCGATGTCACTACACAGGTTACGCCGCAGGCAATATTGTTGCGGCGTAAAACCTCAATACCTTTGAGGATTTCTCCGGTCGCACCGTAGCCATTCTTTTTCAGCCTCAGCTTATCATTGACAGCCGGTCTGCCGTCAAGGCTCACGCCGATAGCAACCTTATTTTTATAGAGATACTTGGCAATCTTATCAGTAAGCAAAGAGCCGTTAGTCTGCAGCTGCAGTACGGCAGGCAGCTTTTCCTGATGCACAT
>ULMS01027388.1_pt1 | contig 72607 bp, 62 predicted proteins | sample 1951721 | NCBI WGS metagenome assembly ULMS01 (sample SAMEA4835557, study PRJEB28245) | human gut metagenome | biome: gut microbiome; material: fecal sample | place: Denmark | collected 2008 | reverse complement strand
TCAATTTTTCAGGTGTGCAATTTCATTATACAATGAGCCTAGCATTAATTCTCATAATTTGCAACAAATTTGTAATGAAAACGTTGCTTATGCAAATATTCTTCTCAAAGAAGACAAATAGAATAAAAGTATTATCGATTGAGACAGCATAAAGCCTAGCAAGGCCAGCCACAGTCCGCTGTTACCCCAAAGCGGCACCAGCTGCCACTGCAAAAGGTAAAATACTAAGAGTGCCATCAGCATCATGTTACGTACCGGTGCGGTTTTGGTAGCTCCGCAGAAAACTCCGTAAAGCACCATGCCGATACCGGCGCAGACAGGATAGAACAAAACGAATACATTGTAGGTCATAGCCATCGCTACAACCTCTTCAATATTAGTAAACAGGAGGATAAAAAATTCATTGCCCAGATGGTAGCCGAGCATCAGAATAGCGACCAGTACCACCAGCCATTTGAAGGTCATTTTTATGGTAGCGGCAAACAGCTTACCGTTCTTCGCACCTACTGCACGGCCGCTGAAAATCGCCGCGCCGTTCGCCATACCGTCAATCAGGTAGCTCATAATATCCTTAAGCTGCAGCAGTACAGCGTTGGCTGCCAGCACCACAGTACCGAAGGAAGCTCCGACTGCCGCAATAATGTTGTTTACGGTCAACAGGCAGGCAGTACGAATCATCAGGTTGACATTCACCTGCAGCATGCCGATAAACTCACGCCAGTCCAGCAGCTCGCCCCAAGGCAGCGCCTTGTAATCAAAATCACCGTAATAGTACATCAGTACTACGCTCAGGATACCGCCGTAAAGCTGACTGAGCAGGGTGGCAACAGCCACGCCCGTAATATCCATATGCAGCCAGAAAACAAACCAGATGCTCAGCGCCATGTTCAGCACATTCATCGAAACCTGCATAAACACGCTTGCCCGCACCCGCGTCTGGCCCATGAGCCAACCAAGGGTCACATAGTTACCAAAAACCAGCGGTGCACCCCAGATAAGGATGTAATAATAATCACGGCATAGCTCGTTAACCTCCGGTGCAGCGCCAATCATGGCCAGATACAGTTCCAAAATCGGCTTTTGAAACAAAATGCAGCAGGCACTTATCAGCATTGCCAGAACCAATGGCTTAAAAAAGGCGAGCATACCAAGTCTTTTATCGGCAGCGCCAAAGGCCTGTGCCGCATAACCGGTAGTACTCACACGTAAAAAACCAAATAACCAATATAAATTGTTGAACAAAATAGCTCCAAGAGAAACTGCTGCAATATATTTAGGGTCAGGAAGCTGCCCCATTACTGCAGTATTTACCGCACCCATCAAAGGCTGCGTCATTGTCGACAGCATAAACGGTACTGTCAGTCCCAAGTATTCCCTATCAGTCAGAAGGTTCACTTTATCTATCTCCCTTGTTTATTCGCACTAAATTTTATTTTAAAAAAACATCTTGTATGAATAGCTTATCATATGTTATAATTTATTGCAAGTAAAAAAAGTAGCAATTGCCAAAAATATTTCTGCGGAAAATTTGCCATTCTTCGCAAAAGAAAAATTTATACGCCATTGCTTAATTTTTTAGACTTCAGTTAGCTGACGCTAATAGAAAAATTATTATAAAAAGTGTGAGAAATATATCAAAGGAGTGAGCACATGTCTGACACACTAAAGGTATGTGGACTGACTATTGAACGTGGCACTAAACTGCGTACGTACCTGCCTGTCCCGGACACCAATGTAAAAATCCCTCTGACTATTATCAACGGTGACCAAGACGGTCCCACCCTGCTTATTACCGCAGGCATCCACGGCGGCGAATATCCCGGTATCGCCGCAGCAATGGAGCTGGGCCGCGATATTGAGCCTGAGCACGTAGCAGGCTGCCTGATTATGATGCACCCGGTAAATATCCAGGGCTTCTGGGCACGTCGCGAAATGATTGTTCCTGAAGACGGCAAAAACCTGAACCGCGTTTTCCCCGGTGACCCCATGGGAACGCTTGCCGATAAAACTGCATATTTAATCAGCAATAACTTCTTCTCTATTGCCGATTTTTATGTAGACATGCACAGCGGCGATATCCACGAAAGCCTGCATCCCTATGTTTACTACCCCGGCCAGCCTACGCCTGAAGTAGAAAAGAAATCCCGTTCCGTGGCACGCGTACTCGATATGGAATATATGGTACGTTCGCTTGCAACCGGCGGTGCCTATAACTACGCCGCCAGCACCGGACTTCCTTCTATCCTTATCGAACGCGGCGGTGCCGGTCTCTGCCTGCACGAGGATATCGAAGCCTACAAGGATGATATCCGCAATATCCTGCGCAAGCTGAAAATGTTCTCCCTGCCTGTAAAGCCACGCCATCACTCTCCGCGTGATGTAGAAAATCTTATTTATCTGGAAGCGCTGGAAACAGGCTGCTGGCTGCACCACATCCATAGCGGCGATTTTGTTGAGGAAGGCCAGGTTTTGGGACGCATTACCGACGTTTTCGGCAATACGCTGACAACCTATTACGCAGAGCAGACAGGCGTAATCCTTTACGTCTGCCCTGCACTGGCATCTCCCAAGGGCACCATTCTTGTAGCCTACGGCACCATCAAGGAATTTGATGACGAAGAGTAAAAATTGCTTGATGGCCTTTATCGATTAGCCATAGGTATCCTCCTGCTTAAGTTAGCACTTAATCTCTATGCAGGAATTTTTTCTCTGAAAACTGTAAAATATTTTGCAAAAAACGCTTGACAAAGCCTTTGCTAACCGCTTATAATTCAGATAATCTCTTTGCACTGCAATTTTAGCTACAGTACAAACTGATCAGGCGGTAAACCTTCTTCCGGGTTTTTGCAGCCGGGCCCTCTGGGCAGCAGACCTTGACGCAACGTCTGCGGGACAGTTAACTACTATCTCGCAGGCGTTTTTTATATGTAAAAAGGCCTGCAAAAATGCAAAGATCACTTTAGGAGGTTTTATTATGAAATTTGAAAATGATGCCGAAAGAATCGCTATGATTGTTTCCATCAACAGTATTATCGGTAATCTGCTTTTATCATTGGGCAAGCTTATTGCCGGTTTCGTCGCCCAATCCGCTGCCATGGTTTCCGACGGTATCCACTCTGCGTCCGATGTTTTCGGTACCCTCATTGTTATGGCCGGCGTAAAATTTTCCAACAAGGCTTCGGATGATGACCATCCTTACGGCCACGAGCGTATTGAATGCATTGCAGCTATTCTTTTGGCAATAATCCTGACGATTATCGCACTGCTCATCGGCTACAGTGGTTACGAAAAAATCGTAGGTGACCCTGCTGAGCTGGAAATCCCCGGCCAGCTTGCTCTGTGGGCAGCCATTATTTCCATTGTTGCTAAGGAAGCAATGTTCTGGTACACCCGCAACGCTGCACAAAAAATCAATTCCGGCGCACTGATGGCAGAAGCATGGCATCACCGCAGTGACGCTATGAGCTCCGTCGGCGCTTTTATCGGTATTTTGGGCGCACGCATGGGCTATCCTATTTTAGACCCCATCGCCAGCCTGGTAATCTGCGTGATGATTTTATATGCTGCCTACGAAGTATTCAAGGATTCTATGGATAAAATGGTTGACCGCAGCTGCGATGAAGAAACTACCATCGCAATGGAAGACCTTGTTTCCCGTGTTCCAGGCGTAGAGCATCTCGACAGTCTGCACAGCCGCCTTTTCGGCAGCCGTATCTACGTTGATATTGAAATCAGCGTCAAGGATAACCTTACCCTGCTGCAGGCACATCACATCGCAGAAATGGTACACACCGCTGTTGAAGCAAACTTTCCGCTGGTAAAGCATTGCATGGTGCATGTCAACCCTTTGAGCGAGGACAGCCATGAATCCTGCACTATGCTGCCTCCGGACTTGCGTCCGCACAATCAGAATAATTAAACAAAACTCAGCTTACGCCACATAAAATAATTTTAAATTTTTCTTGATATACCCTCTTGACAAGCTATCTTAAGGGGGTATATAATTTAGGTAATTAATGAGCGATTGTTCATATGTATTATTGAACATATTAATAAATGCATGGAGGTATCTGCTAATGAAAAAGATGTTATTTATTCTTGTCAGCATGCTGTGCCTGCTTTTATCAGCCGGCTGCGGCAGCGACAAACAGGCAGCGCAAGCACCTGCCGCCGACAAGGTGTTGCGTGTGGCAACATCACCTGCTTCTCCGCCCTTTGAGCTTTATCTTAAGGAGCAAAACAAATTTACCGGTTTTGATATCGATTTAATCAACGATGTAGCAAAAAAAATGGGCTATGACAAGGTTGAATTTATCAATACCCCGTTCGACGAGCTTCTGCCCGGCCTGAATCAGAAAAAATATGATATTGCCATGAACAACTTCAGTAAAACCAAGGCACGTTCCATTGACTATGCTGCAAGTGATTCCTATGCCAAGGCTGCTTTCTCTATTGTTGCCAAAAAAGGCAGCAAACTTAAAGCAGACATCGACAGCATGAACGGCCGTAAGGTTGCCATCAAAAAAGGTGCTTCTGCCGAACGCGTCGCTAAATCCTTCCCCGGCAGCATCATTGTTGAATATCCGGAAAATGCCAGCGCTTTACATGCAGTAGAAACCGGCGAAGCAGATTACGCTATCTGCGGTAACCTGACCACTGCCTACTATATGACTCATACCGATGACGACAATTGCCTGCAGGTTGTAGGCCATTCCGAACGCCAGGATGATCTTGTTGTCTATGCTGAAAAAGGAAATGAAGAGCTGATTAAAAAGTTTAACGCTGCTTTGAGCGACTATAAAAAGAGCGGCGAATACAAAAGACTCATCAAATTCTACTTCGGCGATATCGAAAAACAGTCCTGATACACCCCTAACTCAGCTAAAAGCTAATAGCTTATATATATCACACCCCTTACAATACTCTTTTTATAATACTCCTTATCAGCCGGCACTCCTAAAGCCGGCGAACAAACACCCAACTCATCAAAAAGCAGAAAAGCCTTGCAGTAAGTCCAAACTGCAAGGCTTTTTTGCTGTATTTTTATATTCAATTTAATCCTCCGGATGCAGCTTAATGCAGGACGCACGCACCGCCCTATGCCAGCCACGCAGCAGATGATTACGAGTTTCTTCATCCATATCAGGCATAAATGTCTGCTCAATAACGTGATTGCCCTTAATCATTTCCTTGTCATCCCAATAGCCTACTGCCAGACCTGCAAGATAGGCAGCGCCCATGGCAGTGGTTTCAATGCAGCTCGGGCGTTCCACCTTAACATTGATGATGTCCGCCTGCGTCTGCATCAGGAAGCTGTTGGCACAGGCACCGCCATCAACCTGCAGCGAGCTCAGCTTAATACCGCTGTCCTCCTCCATAGCCTTCAGTACGTCGTACACCTGATAAGCAATAGCTTCGAGCGTTGCACGCACAATATGATTACGGTTAACACCGCGCGTAAGGCCTACAATCGCACCGCGCGCATATTGGTTCCAATGCGGCGCACCCAAGCCTACAAAAGCAGGAACCATGTAGCAGCCGTTGGAATCGGGCACAGATTTCGCCATAGCTTCGGATTCGGCAGCATTGCGAATCAGCCCCAGCTCATCACGCAGCCATTGGATAGCAGCACCGGCAACAAAAATGGAGCCTTCAAGCGCATATTCCACCTTGCCGTCTACACCCCAGGCGATAGTTGTAACAAGACCGTTTTTGCTGTCTACAGGCTTTTCGCCGGTATTCATCAGCATAAAACCGCCCGTACCGTAGGTATTTTTTGCTTCGCCGGGTGCAAAGCAGGTCTGTCCGAACAGCGCACATTGCTGGTCACCTGCAGCGCCGGCGATAGGAATAGAAGCCTCAAAAAGCTTGGCATCGGTAGAACCGTATACACAGCTGGATGGTTTAACCTCCGGCAACATTTGGCGCGGAATGCCCAAAACAGTCAGGATTTCGTCATCCCATTGCAGAGTATGAATATTAAACATCAATGTACGCGAAGCATTGGAATAATCCGTAACATGAACCTTACCGCCTGTCAGCTTCCAGATAATCCAGCTGTCAATAGTACCGAACAGCAGCTGTCCTGCTTCCGCACGCTCGCGTGCATGAGGTACGTTTTCCAGAATCCAGTGCAGCTTGGTACCGGAGAAATAAGCATCCAGAACCAGGCCTGTCTTTTCACGGAACATATTAGCATAGCCACGGATTTTCAGTAAATCGCAATATTCAGCGGTACGACGGCACTGCCAAACAATCGCCTTGCAGATAGGACGACCGGTGTTCTTGTCCCAAACTACGGTAGTTTCGCGCTGGTTCGTAATACCGATACCGGCAATATCAGCCGGAGTAACATCCAGCTTGCTCATTGCCTCGTACATCAGGCCTACCTGAGTAGCCCAGATTTCCTCGGCATCATGCTCTACCCAGCCTGCCTGCGGATAATACTGCGTAAACTCCTTTTGTGCTACGCTGCAGATTTCTCCATGCTTGTCAAATAAAATACAGCGGCAGCTGGTAGTTCCCAAATCCAGCGCCATGATATATTTATTCTTCATACTTTCACGACCTTTCCTTGATATTTTTAAGTATAACACAAAACATAAGGAGCCGCCACTTTCGTAGCAGCTCCTGAAAAAGCATATTTAATTATATGTGATTGGAATCCTGATAATGTATACGGTGCCTTATCGGACGTCTTATAAATTAGGCAAGAACATTACCAACCCCGGAACATAGGTGACAATAAGTAATGCTACTAACAACGCTACGATAAACGGCCAAACTTCCTTGAAGAATTCGCCGAGCGGCGTTTCCGTTATCGCACAAACCGTAAACATCATCGAACCGAACGGTGGCGTCAGACCGCCGATCATAATGTTAACAATACAGATAATACCGAAGTGTACAGGGTCTACACCCAGTTTGGTTACAACAGGAACCAGCAGCGGAGCCAGAATAATCAGTGCAGCGCCACCCTCAAGGAACATGCCCAAAATCAGCAGCAGGATATTTACCAGCATCAGCATCATGTACGGATTGCGGGTAAAGTCAAGCATTGCGGAAGTTATATGCTGCGGAATACGCTCCCAGTTCAGATAATAGCCAAAGAAAGAAGCTGCAACGATAATCAGTACAACGGAGCTGGTACCGTAAATAGTTTCCTTCATAATAGGCCAGGCATATTCCCATTTCAGCTCCTTATAAATGAAGACACCTACCAAGATGCAATATACTACTGCTACAGCGCCTGCCTCGGACGGAGTGAACATACCCATGCGCAGGCCGGCAATAATACCGAACGGGAACAGCAGCGCCCAGATAGATTCCTTAAGCTGAGTCATGATTTCGCCAAAGGTAGCAGCCTTTTCACGCGAAGGCTTGTATCCACGCTTTTTGGAAACAATGGCAACAACAATCATCATAGATACTGCCATGAGAATGCCGGGCACATAGCCTGCCATAAACATTTTAGTTACGGATACGCTTGCAATCAGCGCATAAATAATCAGGTTAATTCCGGGAGGAATTACAGGCGTACTTGCGGAGGATGCAGCTGTTACCGCGGCACTGAAGGCTCTGCCGTAACCACGCTTTTCCATTTCCGGAACAAGCATTTTACTCTGCATAGCAGCATCAGCGTTAGCACTGCCGGAAACACCGCCCATCAGCAGGCTGAGCAGTACGTTAACCTGAGCCAGACCGCCGGTCATATGACCCATGAGCACGTCGGTAAATTTCATCAGCTTATCGCTGATACCGGCATAGTTCATGATGGAGCCTGCCATAATAAAGAAGGGAATTGCCAGCAGCGGGAAGGACTGCGTGCTGGTAATAATACGTTGGAATACCAGATGCGCAGGAGAAGTCGCATCCAAAAAGGTAAAGTAGGAAATCGTTGCACCGAACAGGGCATAAGCGATTGGAATACTGGAAAAATAAAGCACAAAAACGATGATGACGGGCAAATAAGCCATTATTTTTCCTCCTTTCCGGAACCGGTAACATCCTGCCAGACAAATTTAATAGAATACATGGTCATGAGTACAAACGCAATCAGTACGGAAGAACTGATATAAACGGAAGAAATACCCAGTACCGGGGTCATTTTCGTATAGGATTTGGAAATATAGATAATAGAAAGATAAGACATGTAGCCGTTGAGCGCGACAAGAATAACGTCGGTAATCAGGCCGATAGCCTTCTGCATACCTTGGGGCATTCTCTTAACAATGATATCAACGCCAACGTGACCACGATGCTTGAATACGGCAACAGCGCCGATAAATACCGACCAGACAAAGCAGCCGGTAGCAACCTCTTCAGACCAAACAAGGCCGGAGTTAAAAACATAACGCAGAACAATATTGATGACAACAAGGATAGTAGTAATGCTGATGAAAAATGCAGCAACTAAATCTTCTAGATTATTTAGCACGAAGCTCAGGTTTTTACCCAAAATTTTACCTCCATTTTTTATAGTAATACTTATGCAAAGGAAGGAGCTGTCACGCCGCATACATGCAGCGTGGTAGCTCCTTAGTGTTTCATTATAACGGTTTAGTAATGTTGAAAAAATCTACAGCTTATTTTGCAGCGCGGATTTTTGCCAACTCAGCTTTCAGCTTTTCATAGATACCAGGAGTTGCGCCTTCTTTTTCTTCCATCTGTTTGAATACAGGTTCGGTAGCTTTTTCGAAAGCAACATGGTCAACATCGTTGAATTTTACGCCCTTGCTTTCCAGTTCCTTATAAACCTTGTTATAGGATTCGGTGGAAATCTTGGTCATTTCTTTACCGCCGTAAGCAAATTCTTCAGCAACGATCTTCTGATCTTCCGGAGACAGGCTGTTGAATACTTTGGTGGAAATGTATACGCCGCAGGTACCCAGGAAATGCTTGGTGGTAGCTACGTTTTTAACGTGCTCATAGCATTTGGTACCGATGTTGGTGAATTCGGAGCCTTCCAGACCATCTACAACGCCTTGGGAAACGCCGGACAGAGTTTCGGAGAACGGCAGGCTGGTAGCAGTAGCGCCCATAGCATTGATGGTGTCAATGAACAGCTTGCTGCCGGGAGTACGCAGTTTCAGGCCTTTCATGTCTTCAGGTTTAGTAATAACCTTGTTGGTCATAACATTACGGAAGCCGAAGATGTAGTCCAGAGCCAGAACCTTAATACCTTTTTCTTCAGCTTTCTTTTCCATATCCTTAACCAACGGAGTTTCAATCATCTTCTCATATTCGTCATAAGATTGATACAGCATCGGACCAACCAAAGGTTTGAAATCAGGTACATAGTCACCCAGATAAGACGGGTCTTCTACAGAAATAAAGTTGGCACCGTTAGCAACCTGCTCCAGACCATCCTTGTAGCAAGCCAGCTGGTTTTGACCAAAGCATTGAATTTCTACACGGCCATTGGTTTTCTTCTTGATACGTTCAGCAACCAATTCCATGGATTTGTACAGCTGCTCATCAGGAGAAAATACATGGCTCAGCTTCAAAACAACCTTTTTGTCAGAACCTGCTGCCTTTTCATCCTTTTTGTCAGAACCGCCGCAACCGGTCAGCGCCAACATCATAACAGACATTAACAGAAGAGCTACGATCTTTTTCATGTTCATCCTCCTAAATCCCTTGTTGAATTTTGTTGAAATTTATTATTATAGAGATTCCCGTTTTGAATCTGATATCATATTAACAGAGTGACACAGAATTGTCAATAATTTTACGCATATTTAGCAAATGCACTTGCAGTCTTGCTTTTGGCCGTTTTTTATCCCTATTGGCCTTATTGTGTCCCACTTGTTTTTTCGCTTATCTTATGCTAAGATAGTGTTGAACATTATTGAAAATTTCAAGGAGGAATAGAAATGGTTCAAATTTTTGCGCACCGCGGCTTCAGCGGCTATTATCCTGAAAATACTATGCTTGCTTTCCAAAAGGTAGCAGAAGAAACTGTTGCTGACGGCATTGAACTGGATATCCAGCTCACCAAAGACGGTGAAATCGTTATCATGCATGACGAAATGCTCGACCGCACCACTAACGGCAGCGGCTGGCTGAAGGACCATACCCTGGAAGAGCTGAAAATGCTTTCTGTAGGCGTTAATGTCAAAGGCTTCTTCCCTCGCCAAACCATTCCTACATTACGCGAATATTTCACCTGGCTGAAAACCACCAAGCTGATTACCAATATCGAGCTCAAAACCAGCTATTTTGAATATGAAGGCATTGAAGAAAAGCTCATTGCTATGGTCAAGGAATTCGGTCTGGAAGACCAGATCTGGTATTCTTCCTTCAACCATTACACTGTTGCCAGAATCAAAAAACTGATGCCGGAAGCAAAATGCGGTCTTTTAACCGACACCTGGCTGATGAACATCGGTGAATATGCTGCTTCCCAAGGCGCTGCAAGTGTTAACGCTCGCACCTATTTCTGTGCTAAGGAAGGCGTTGCTGCTGATCTGCACGCACACAACATCGCTCTGCAGGCATGGACTCCTAACGATGCTGAAATGATGCAGGAGCTGGTTGATGCCGGTGTTGACGTTCTGATTACCAATTATCCTGACATTGCCGCAAAGGTTTTAGGCAGATAATTTATATCAGCAACCTGATACATAATTAAATTAGAAAGGATTGTGTTTATGCCTAAGAAGGTTACCCTGAAGGATATTGCTGCCAAGGCAGGTCTTTCGCCTGCCAGCGTATCGATGATTCTCAACAGGCGCAGTATTGACCGTTTCAATGCAGAAACTGTTGAACAGGTCTACGCTATCGCCACTGAGCTCGGCTACAAAAGCAGCAAGGAAAAGGCCTACGCCCTCGTCAGGCCCTCAGATACACTGATTATTATTATCTGTCCTTCATTATTCAATCCTTTCTATACTACTATTATCCAGGGTATTGAAATCGCTGCCCGTAAGCAGGGCTTTGTCACCTCCGTCCGTACCACCTATTGGGATACGGATACAGAAAAATTTATCATGGAGCAGGCCCGTAAATTCAACGTTGCCGGTGTCATCTTTGCCATGATTCCCCAACAGCCGCAGCTGGCATATCAGCTGAGCAAATATCTGCCGGTTGTTGCCATCGGTGACAGACGCAGTGATCTGGAGCTTGCTACAGTAGATATGAATAATTTTACTGCAGGTCAGCTCATCGGCAAGCATCTTACGGATTTGGGACATAAACATGTTGCCTATCTTTCGACAACGCTCAACGATCAGCACACATCACGTGTGCGCCGCTATCAGGGTTTAGAGGATGCCTGCAAGGCAGCAGATGCCAAGCTTTCCCTCTTCACCCAAGAGATTACTCCTGACTATGAGCTTTCGCACGTTGAAGTAGAATACAGCACAGGCTATGAGCTTGCCAAACGCTGTCTTGATGCTGCGCCGGAAACAACAGCCATAGTTGCTATCAACGATATGGTTGCCTACGGTGCATATAATGCAATTATCGACAGCGGCCTAAGGATTCCCGATGATATCAGCCTTTGCGGCTTCGATAACATCTTCCCCTCGTATCTGCGCGGTGTCAGCCTCACAACTATCGACAACTCGCTGACAGAATGCGGTAAAAGCGCCTTTAAGCTGTTGCAGGAGGAAATAGCCAGCTACGAGCACCACGGTAAATTTGAGCCTATTACCCATGTAGAATACAAATGTCGTCTTGTTGCCCGCTCCAGCAGCGGCACTGCTCCCATGCGTTGACAATTCCCGCAGGATACTGTACAATAAAGCCTACATAGTTTCTATGAATTAAAGAATTGTGCAGGTTTTCATTATGAACAACAAATATACAAAAGCACTCAAAGCTGCTTTTCCACTAACGCTGCCAATTTGTGCAGCGTTTCTTTTTTTAGGCATCTCCTACGGCTTTTACATCTGCAGCAAGGGCTTTTCGCCCTGGTATCCGTTTTTTACCAGTGCGCTTGTCTTTGCCGGCAGCATGGAATTCGTTCTGGTCACGATGCTGCTGAGCCCCTTCAATCCTTTATACTGCTTTTTTATGGCACTGATGATTAACTCGCGTCATCTTTTCTACGGCCTTAGCATGCTGGAAAAATATAAGAATACCGGTCTGAAAAAATTTTATCTGATCTTCGGTATGTGCGACGAATCCTTTGCCATCAACTGCAATACTGTTATCCACGAAGGCATCGACAAGGGCTGCTTTATGGTCTGCGTAAATCTGCTGAACCAAATCTACTGGGTAGCAGGCGCAACCATCGGCGGTCTTTTAGGCAACAATCTGCAAATCAATACCAAAGGCCTGGACTTCGCCCTCGTCGCTCTTTTTACGGCAATTTTCGTCAGCCAATGGCAATCGACAGAAAACCACACTCCTGCTGTTTTAGGTATTGTCATTCCGTTGGTTTGCCTCGTGCTAATCGGTCCGCAAAGCTTTATTCCACCGGCTATGCTGCTTCTGCTGCTGGTATTCATCACCGCATATTACAAAGGGGGCATTAAATTATGAGCTTCACAGAACAAATCATAACCATTGCCGCCGTTGTCGCAGGCACGATGTTAACGCGCTTTCTGCCATTTATCCTGTTCCCGGCCAACAAAAAAACGCCGCCTCTGGTAGCATTTTTAGGCAAAATGTTGCCAGAGGCCGTTATGAGCATGCTTGTTGTCTACTCCCTCAAGGATACACAAATTATGACCGGCAGTCATGGTATTCCCGAAGCCATTGCCGTAGCACTGACAGTTATCCTGCAGGCAACCCTGCGCAATCTGCTGCTGACGATAGCAACAGGCACTATAGGCTATATGCTGCTGGTGCAATATGTATTTGCGTGAAAATATTATAGCGTTTAAAAGAGCGGTGAAAACAGAATTTCAATGTTGTTTTCACCGCTGTTTTTTATTCAACAATTTTTAGCGCTAAACTAACAAAGCTAACATCTACATACTTTAAGAACCTGCTTTGCTATATAATATATTTTAGGTGCGTTAGTTGTAAGTTCTTTTAGTGTATAGCTAACAAAATCATATTGTATTTTCCCGTTAGTGCCGTTGCTGTTCATCACCTTTTTAATTTCATCTCTAGTTGCAGAATTAAGCAGCCTATGCCACCCTATGTCGTCTTTGGTGCCAACCAATATCTCTAGTAGGTTCGCAGTATAATTATCATTTATCATTATTCCCTTTACTCTCGCTGCTTGAATTTTATCATAATTACGGTATGCTACAGCTTCGTGTGCAACACTTCCCTTTCCATGATTCAGATTTTTGCTAATAAATACATCATATACATAATTACTGTAGAAGAAACTCTCCGTAATTATGCCCAGCATAGGTTTTTTGCTTTTTAATTCATAGACATTGATAGTATTTTCATCCACTGCCCAAAAATCTATCGCAGCTTCTTCTCCCGCAAACAGCTCCTTGCCGCTCGCCTTGCTGCCCTCAACTAAGCCTACAGGTAATTGTCTGCCTACTATAGCTTCTCTGGTCAATGCTAAAATATTTCTTTTAGCACTCTCTGAATCACAAAATAAGTAGGCAACATAGCTTTCTAGCCCCATATTTAACAAGTTTGCGAGATCCTCTTCTGCTTCTTTTACAGGCTCATTTGCTACAAAGCTATGACCAGCCAAATATATTTTAAAATTATCCTTTAGTGCTTCTAAAGTTGGGGCAAGCTTAAACCACATAGTGTATTGCTCGCTAAATTTCAAAATTCTATATAAAAACTTTCCCATATATCCGTTAGCTGGCTTTCCACCAGGGTAACTAGCATTAGTTATGCCTTCTACATCTAGCTCAATTTCTAATTCTGGCTTATTAGTTTTGGCTTTGATAAGCAGGCACCAAGCTTCAAAACAAGCTCTATCATCTTGCATAGCAAGAGGCTGCTTGGAAAAGCCCGCCGCTTCTTTTTTTAATTTCATTAACAATTTATTGGGTTCGATATAATCTAACACAATATCTTCGGGAAAATTAGCTATTTTGACTCCAATGTAGCCCAATATTAATTTTTGTACACCTGTCATCTTAAAGTCCTCCTCACATCTCGGTTATCGCTTATTTCTAAGCTCTCAGCCAAAACTGCTCCTGTCAATAAGCTCTGCCCTCTCTGAATGAATCACCGCCGTATAATCCTGAGCATCAACTAGCCTGATAATTTCTTCTATCACCTTCTTAGACGCATGGCCACTAGTATGTAGCTGCACTGTAGGATATTGTGTACACAGCCTTGCTAAATCCTCTTTATAATATTCAGCTCCCTTATCCTTAATATAACCTTGCCACTGAGAGTATATTATTAACGGTTGTAATTCCTTATATTTTTCCCAGAGCTTCTTTACTGTAGCTACTGCCATCATCCCGCTCACGAAAATAACTGCTCCATGTTCCTGCAGATGCCTATCTTGTATTTGGTAGGTGCTGTTATCATGCAGATAATCCTTATCCAGCAAAAGCGTATACATTTTATAAGGCTGCCACGGCTTCTCGCCCTGCTTGTGATATAAGCGATTGCAAAGCTCTTGCTTATATTTATAATAGCTTTTAAACTGCGCCAGCATATAGCCATTTAACAATACAACCTTATGCTCCTGTCTAGCCATGCGGTAAAACTTCTGTAAACGCGTAAAATTAGTAGATGCACATAGGCAAAAAATCAGCTTATGCTGCTGCATCAATTCCCCAGCCTGCTGAGCCAGCTCCTCCTCAGTTAAATAGTTATCTTCCCGCGTAAGATTTGTTCCTTCTGTAATAAGCACATCCACAGGTTTTTCCAGAACATAGCATTTTAATAGCTTTTTCAGCTTATCTCCAATATAACCATGTGTCCGAAAATCACCCATATGTAAAATACGCTTATCCGGCGTTTCTATAAGATACATCATCGCCGCTGTTGCAGAATGATCAATCGTATAGGGCGTAACCTTAATATCCCCAACCTTGATCACATCCTGCGCCCAAATAATATGCGTGTGTGCTGCGTCCTGCAAAAGCTCCACCTGTTTACTATACTTGTTATCGTGTCTAGCCAAGGCTGCGTATGTATTAATAAGTACATCCCTACACAAGCTGCTCATATAAAGCGGAATTTCTGGCAGCAGCTTCTCAAAGCAGCCAATGTGGTCACCATGATAATGGGTAAAGAACACTGCGTCATACTGTGCTTCACCAGACGTCAAGCCAACAACCTCTACATCATCCTTATACCTGCTTCCTGGAAGATTTTTACCAAAATCAATACAAATTTTCGTTGTCTCTGTGCTAATTAAAGTTACACAGCCACCAATCTGGTCTGCATGTAGATATTCAATATTCGTAGCCATGATTACACTCCTTTCGTTTACTTGCTTATATAATACTAAATGCGAGATACTAAAAATGCCACAACTGCCTAGAATTTTAGCTATAAAAAACCGTCTAAAGTTAGATTTTTAGGTCTAACTTTAGACGGTCGTTTTAAAACGTTAAGACTTCGATATGCATAATTTAAGGAGTTACTTCGATATATAATATCCTCCAATTTTAAGCGGATTAAGCTGATATTCTAAAAATTCATATTGAATTGCTCCAAACATACCATTAGCATTCATTATTCTTTTTATTTCATTTCTAGTTGGCTTACCAAGACTTGAATGCCATCCTTTACGATTACTATTACTTAGCATTATTCCCTTCACTTGTTTTCCTTTATTTCCTTTAATTTTATCATAACTACGGTACGTTCCATCTTCAATCTCAACGCTTCCCTTGCCATGATCCAGACTTTTGCTAATAAATACATCATGTACATAATTGCTGTAGAAAAAAATTTCCGTAATTATGCCCACCATAGGATTATCGCTCTTTAATTCATAGACATTGATAGTATCTCCATCTACTGCCCAAAAATCTATTGCAGATTTTCCACCTGTAAAAACTCCAGTTGTATTTGATTTAGTAGCATCAAATAAGCTTACAGGTAATTGTCTGTCTATCGTAGTCCCACTAGACAACCCTAAAATATCTTTTTGTGCACTAATTGAGTCACAAAACAAGTATTCAACATAGCTTTCTAAATTATAATTTGCTATATCTTTTTTTGGTCCACCTGAGGGTGCACTAGTTACGAATTTGTGGCTATCCAAATATGTTTTAAAATTATTCTTTAGGTTATCTAAAATCGGACTAAGTTGAAACCAACCTGCATATTGTTCGCTAAATTTTAAAATTCTATATAAGAATCTTCCTAAATGCCCATTGGCTGGCTTTCCACCATGGTAGCTAGCAACAGTTATACCATTTACATTTAACTCAATTTTTAAACCAGGATTGCTAGTTTTAGTTTTAGCCTTTATAATCAAGCACCACGCTTCAAAACAAGCTCTAGTATCTTGCATATTAATAGGATTAGAAAAACCAGCCGCTTTTTGTGTTAATGTCATCACCAATTTAGGTGGTTTACTATAATCTAAGCCAATACTATCTGGAAAATCACCTAATGTTACTCCGATTGAGGTTAATATAGCTCTTTGTCTAGGTGTCATTTTAAGCCCTCCTTGCTTTAGTTACATTTTATTTCTACACCATCAGCAAAAATCCTGCTGTCATAATTTCTGCCTTCTCTATATACATGTAAGCCTTATTTATACAATGCCAGCTGGCTTTCCAAATATTTTTTATACGCTTCACGCACACACTCAGGCCCTGTAATAATCACATTACCGCCCATGCCTGCAACCCAGTTAAAAAAGCCACCGTCAGCCTGCACCTGCACGCTGGTCGTAAAATATTCCTTGTCGTTTTTACAGTCACTAATATTCAGCAGATTACCAAACGTTCCCAATACATCCAGGCGTGTCCGCTGCTTGCAATGCAAATTTACCCGCTGCGTATCACCAAACCACATATTAATATGCTCGCGCAGATAATCACTAATGCCCTTGCCATCTGCCAACAATTTTTTATAAGTCGCATTGAGCTTGATATCTTTAGCTGCCAGCTCCGTTTCCTTTACATTAATCATACGGGAAACACGGTAATGGCTGAAATTTTTATATTCGCCCGTGCAGGCAATCACATAATAATCATTTTTCGCAGGCACAAGATAATAGGGGCTGACATAATATATCATACCACCATTGCGCAAGTCCTCCTGCGCAGGCTTTGCCAGATGCTTATCATTATATTGAAAGCTAATCTGCTTACGTTCGCGGATAGCCTCTAATATCCTGTCAAAATTATACTTAGCCTGCTTTGTCGCCACATTCAGACTCTCGTCACGGATAACAGCCTTTTTGAGCAGCTCTTTATCAGATTCCGTGCCCAAAGTCATAATTGCATCACCCAGCTTACGTGCATCATCTGCTGCCAGAAAGCGCGCAGATGCAACGGCGTCCGCCAGCATTTTCAGCTGATAGCCTTCAAATGTTCTCTGCTTACCGTTCATATACTTGCCTTTATTATGGTTTGCGCAGCTCTCCAGCTCATAGCCGCACTCATTAATACTTGCCCAGTCCCGTAAAATAGACTTACGGTCCGGAAGTTTATCGCAGGTTCCATCCTCTAGCAGCTTCTGTTGAATCTCTGTCACATTCAAAGGATGTTCCTCGTCTGTATTCAGCATATATTCAAAAACGCGCAGCAAACGACATTTATTTGGATTCTTTTTCATGTAAGCCACTACCTCCACCTTAAAATAATTTTCATGAGAAACCTTTCATGCCTACTATACTACTAAAGATATACCAAAAATAACCCTGCTGTCAAGTTGTACAAATATCTTGAAGAAGCTTTTAAATGGTGCTTCGTACTATAGTTCTTCCCATCATGGATGCTTCTCTGAATTTAGAGGAAGGCATCCATTTTGCTTTAGCTTGAATTCTTCTGTTGTTATAATAATCTATGTACTCAGCTACAGCGTTTGAATTGGACGAACGCAGCTTTTTCGCCTTGAGCTTCGCTGCGCATCTCTCTTCTCTCTAGTCACTACTCTATTTGCTGCTAAATCAAGTTTCGACTATTATATATAGGGGAATATTTTTTATCTGCCGTACAAAATTAAAACTACCCTCCGCCATGCTCTGTCCAACATGACGAAGGGTAGTCTTTTCATTTATATCCTATATATACTGCCAATGTCCCCTAAGCAAATATATACAGAAAGAAGGAATTTGTAATTGTAAGCATCTTTGAAGCTTTGTGCGTCAGGGCAGCTTCCGCCCCGTCTATAATAAATTGTTCTCTATCCAATTTGCGTCTGCTGACCGCTCCCATTTGGGAGCGTTGCAGACATGTTAAGAAAGGTGGTAAGACCTGAGTCTTTAGTAAATTATGCTGCAGTCGGGAAGAACGGCCATACGATAGGAATAACGATGATTGCAACAATCATGCTGACTGCTACCAAGCCGCCGCCGCATTTTACATAATCCATGAATTTGTACTTGCCAGGGCCAAGTACCAGGGTGTTCGGAGGAGTACCTACCGGAGAAGCGAATGCGCAGCTGGAAGCAATCAGGATTGCCATCAGTACAGCTTTCGGAGATGCACCCATTTGAGTAGACAGTGCAATGCCAACCGGGCACAGCAGAGCTTTAGAAGCGGTGTTGCTCATAAACTGAGTCAGGACAACTGCCAGACCGAAGAGTACAGCAGTTACCAGATACGGAGACGGGTTACCGCCCATCAGGCTTACGGTAAATTCAGCAATCAGCTTGCCGGCGCCGCTGGTGTTCATAGCTGTTGCAACAGGAATCATGCCTGCAAATAGGAAGATGGTAATCCAGTCGATGGAGTTATAGGCTTGTTTTTCAGTGATGCAGCCTGTCAGTACGCACAGTACCGCTCCGACAACAGCAGCCAGTTCCAGAGGAACGACGCTGGTTGCCATAGAACCGATAACGCCAACCATGATGATACCGCAGATCATCTGTTTTTTAGGAGTAGTGTTAGTAGCATCAATCTCCTGCTCTACATCTGCAACCTCGTCGGTTTTAGCTTCCGGCAGAATATATTTGCCAAGGAACATCATGTAAACTATGCCGGCAACAGTAATAGGAATGCCGATGTAGGCATATTCAAAGAAGCCAAATTGCAGCTCCGGCATACCAGCTGCTTTCAGAGCAACGTTTGCCAGAATGTTCGGCGGGGTACCAATCAGGGTGCAGGTACCGCCAAGGCCGGCAGCGAAAGCCAACGGCATCAGCTGACGAGAAGCGGAAAGCTTTGCTTGTGCGCAGATACCCATAACTACAGGAATCAGGCAAGCGGTGGTACCAGTGTTAGACAAGAACGCAGACATAACAGCTGCAATAATCATAATACCAAACATCAGGCTGTTTTCATTGGTACCAAACAGCTTTACTACAGCGCCGCCAACCTTTTGAGCAAGGCCGGTGTAAAACATAGCAGCGCCAACGACGAACATACCGCCAAAAAGAACTACAGTAGAATCTGCCAGGCCAAGGAAGATTTGGTTCTCAGGAACCAGGCCCAATGCACTGCAGGCTATAGCAGCCAGAACCGCGGTCATTGCCAGCGGAATCATTTCGGTAACGAATAACAGTGCAACTACTGCTAACAAAATCAAGCATTTAATTGCTGGTGTCATAAAAATTTCCCTCCACTTATTTCTTCTTAAATAGGTTTACATATTGAAAAGTGTTTACAAAGAGCTTGCCATCTTCGCCTCGATGCGGGAAGACTTTACCTTCCTTTTTCCTGTTCTCGATAGCTCGATAGTAAAACTTCTTGTCTACCTGTTTCAGGTACTCCCGAATCTTAGAATCTTCTTTTTCATCATTCATGATAAGTGCAATGTCCAAAACTTATCAGCTCCTTTCTTGTTCCTTTTGGAGAGTGCCTTTCACTGTTAGAGATTATACAATATATTCCAAAATAATAAAAATACCTAGTTGGAATAGAAGTTATATGAATTAAGTATATTTCGGAAAGTAATTAAATATATTTTGGAACTAATTTCCACTTATTTTTTACAGCAGGCAGTTTTACATTGTACTATAATTATCGCCGGAATAAAAATACCTATGTAGCATTATTCATATATCAGTCAGGAATATTTTAGGCGAACAAAAAGCCAGTCTGCCAACGACGTACAAGGAGGTAGGCTATAACGTCATCGCTCGCGGACTGGCATATTATAATGCTGCTGTCTAAAGCTTAAAGCAAAATATTCTTAAACCACTTACTATAGTATTCTCTGTCCAACTCTTTGAGATAGTTCAGTACAAAGCTCATCTTTCTTCTTAACCTCTTTTTAATGCTTTCAGGGATGCTTCGCTCAGTTTGAAGCCCTGTACTCTTTTGCTGAAGGCAAAGCCTTTTTCACCACAATGCGGGAATACTTTTGCTGCACCGTTGCGTTGACGGCATAGATGTGCGAATAAACCGATTTCTTTTTCGACTGCCATTTTTGTTTCAGCCATGATTGTTCTCTCCTTTGCTTTGAATAAGTCAATTTGCTCTGTATAAGGCCCCTGCTTTATACGCATTTAGTATAACAGATATTGCTTAATAAGAAAAATAGCTAATAGGAATTATAGATATGACATTTTATTATTGCTTTTTAGCATTCTTCTGTTCTATAATAGCCTTAACCACTTAAATTCTTGAAATCATACTAGCAATATGATAAACTAATTATATTATTCCCATATTTAGAATTCATTACTGTTTTTGTTTTACATAAGTTTAGTTTTAGTTGGAGGTCTGCAAAACATGGAATTAGACAATTACAGAAACTTTTTGGCAATTATCGAAGCCGGCAGTTTTACCGGTGCGGCTGATTACGTACACATCGCTCAGCCGGCCCTCAGCAAGCAGCTGCGTGCCCTGGAAAACTATTTCGGCACCAAGCTGATAATTACCACCCGCGGCAGCCGTCAGATTCTCCTGACCGAAGCAGGACGCGTCCTCTATCAAAAAGCAAAGTACATGTGCGCTTTGGAGGATCTTGCCAAAAGCGAAATCGAAAACATCATGGGCGGTGTTGTAGGTACCCTGCGTTTCAGCATTGCCAACTCCCGCAGTGCTTTATTCATCAAATCCTCACTCAAGGATTTCTGTGCTCTTTATCCTAATATCAAATGTGAGCTGTTTGAAGCAAGCATAAATGAACAGACACAGCAAATGCTTAACGGTATTACCGAGCTGGGAATTTTGAGTGTTCCGGTAGAGCATCAGGATAACTTTGAGGTTCTCTTCCGTCGCGATGAAGAGCTTACAGCCGTTTTCCATAAAAACTCTGTTTTTTTGGACGACAGCAAAAAGGTTGTCACCCTTAAGGAATTAGAGGATGTACCTCTGAGCATCAGCTCCGGCTGCTCCGAAATTTTTCTCAAGGCCTGTGCGCAGACATCCATCGTGCCGCGTATCACCTGCACCAGCACAACCCGCAGCACTACATTGGAATGGACACGCGTCAAGGCAGCTGTTTCTATAGTGCCTGTAGAGCCCGGAGAGGACCTTGGTGAAGAATTTATCACCCGTCCTATATCCGACATCAAGGCAGACGTTTACAAAACCGTAGTAAAGGTTAAGGACAGACCGCTTTCCGTCGTTGCCCAGCATTTCCTCAAATTCTATTCCAAGACACGTAATTCACAACAGGTATGCAACCTGGATGAAGTCCTGAAAAACTCCTCGTTATAAAACAAAAACCGCCTCACGGCGGTTTTTTGTTTTATAATACTATGCTTATGCTTTCCTTGCGAAGGCAATAAAAAAGCCGCCTTACCTGGCGGTTTTTTTATTGTTGCATTGCCACACCCCTGTAACAAGCTACACACGATAAAATTGGAGGAGAAGGAGAATTTGAAAAATCTTTACGTAACAGAACAGCAAATTGTCCGATTTGCTTGGTTTGTTCTAATGTTTGGGAAATCAATATTTCGACCCACATTTGATAGTTGAAAAAAACCGTCTTTGCAAGCAAAGACGGTTAATGCGCACAATTAAGATAGCTGCCACTCTCACATAAACAGTATCTTGTCTGTTAACATCTTCTCCTGTCGCTCGCAGGTCAAGCATATGCTTGTACGAAGTGCTTTGCTGACTCCAGGCAAACCTGTTACAGCGGCGGGACCGTGTGGATTTTCACCAATTAGCGCTTCATACGAAATATTGATTTGTTGCTTTTAATTATACTAAGTCCGATTAAGAATGTCAAGACTTTAGCGAAAAAGTTCTCGAAAAAAATATTGTAAGAACTTATATCACTAAAGAGACGCTTATTTGTTGACAATAAAAGAATTAGCATCTCTTACTCTTTTTAGGTTAAAAATTCTCACGCCCCGCTTTGTTTTACATTGTGTTTTTACACTTTTATATTAATGTTTTGCAGCACCTATAAGCCATTATAAAAAACAAAAAGGCTGTCACCGATGAAGCTTCATCAATGACAGCCTTTAGCTTGCCGGTCAAAAATCACCACTGGGTGCTTTCTTGCCAGACTTTATTTGTTTTGATTGCGATGCCTCATTGAAGCACGATCAATATCAAAGGCATTAATCAGCTCGGTAACAGCCTGACTTGGGGATACCACGCCATTAACAGCTGCTTCCATTACTGCCGGTAAGCGTCCTTTAATCATCGGGTCTTCAAAGAACAGGTTATGTAAATGCTCGTCAATCATGCTGTTAACCCAAGAAATAGTCTGCGATTTACGACGTCTGTCGAAGGAACCGCATTCCTTGGTAACCTTTTCGAACTTGCGCATTACTGCCCAAAGCTCAAGCAGGCCTTCCTTGGTCAAAGCAGAGCATCTGTAGGCGTGAGTTTTCCAGCCTTCGGTAGCAGGGCGGATGAATTCAATCATACGCTCATACTCACCCTGGGTAACAATAGCTTTCGGCAGATTGTCACCATCGGCTTTGTTGACAACGATAGCGTCGGCAACCTCCATGATGCCTTTCTTGATGCCTTGCAGATCATCACCGGCACCGGTCAGTACTACCAGCATAAAGAAGTCAACCATCGAACGGACAGTGATTTCGGACTGGCCTACACCTACGGTTTCTACTAAGATAACGTCACAGCCTGCAGCCTCGCAAAGCAGCATGGTTTCACGGCTTTTACGGGCAACGCCGCCCAAGGTACCCTTTGCAGGGGACGGACGGATAAAGCAATTTGGTTCACGCGAAAGCATCTGCATACGCGTTTTATCACCCAAAATAGAGCCACCGGTAATAGAGCTGGTAGGGTCGACAGCAAGAACTGCGACCTTGTAGCCCTGATGACACAGCATCTGGCCAAAGGACTCGATAAAGGTACTTTTGCCGGCACCCGGTACACCGGAAATGCCGATGCGCAAAGCTTTGCCTGTACGCGGCAGAAGAGCCTGCAGGACACGCTGTGCTTTATCAAAATCCCTCGGTGCATTGCTTTCTATAAGAGTAATAGCTTGAGATAAGGTTTTACGATCGCCTTCACTGACTCCTTTTATTAACTCTTCCGGACTAGGCTTTTTCCTCAAGGGGAATTTCCTAATTTTATCCACAGGGTTATACTTCTCCTCGCTGACAGCGTTTACGGCACTGTCAATCCCGCCCATTACAGAGCAGGCAAAGTTAGGATCTTTTTTCAGGGGTACCCAACTCGGCCTAATATCTTTTTCACCAGTTTCAGGCATTTATATCACCTCAGTCTTCAGCGTGTTCAGCTTTTGCACGATCAACCAACATTTGCAGTAATTGGATGCAGCACTTAGGAATGTTGGTACCAGGTCCAAAGATGCCTGCTGCACCATGTTCATACAGGTAGTCGTAATCCTGTGCAGGAATTACGCCGCCGATACATACCATGATATCTTCACGGCCACGTTTCTTCAGTTCTTCAACGATTGCCGGCAGCAAGGTTTTATGACCTGCAGCCAGAGAAGAGAAGCCAACCATATCAACGTCGTTATCTACAGCGTCTTGTGCAGATTCTTCCGGAGTCTGGAACAGAGGACCAACGTCGACGGTCCAGCCCATATCAGCGAAGGAGGTTGCCAGAACTTTTTGTCCGCGGTCATGACCGTCTTGGCCCATTTTAGCCAGGAAGATACGAGGACGACGGCCTTCAAGTTTTTCAAACTCATCAGCCAGTTTGGTAGCTTTTTCCATGTCATCGTTGCCGCTGAATTCACTGGAGTATACACCGGATACAGTGTGGATTACAGCATTGAAACGACCGGATACTTTTTCAACTGCGTCAGAAATTTCACCGAGGGAAGCACGGTCGCGAGCAGCTTGTACAGCCATTTCCAGCAGGTTGCCGTTGTCACGGGTTTCTGCTGCGCGGGTAATAGCTTCCAGATCGCGTGCAACAGCGTCGTTGTCGCGTTCTGCTCTCAGTTTTTCCAGACGTTTAATCTGAGCGTTACGTACAGCGGTGTTATCGATGGACAGTACGTTCAGAGGATCTTCCTTAGCCAGACGATATTTGTTCAGGCCAACGATGGTTTCTTTACCGCTATCGATGTTAGCTTGGCGACGAGCTGCGCACTCTTCGATACGCATTTTCGGCAGGCCGGTTGCAATAGCTTTTGCCATACCACCGAGTGCTTCAACTTCCTGGATATGAGCCCAAGCACGGCGAATGATTTCGTTGGTGAGGTATTCAACATAGTAGGAACCGCCCCACGGATCGATAATCTTGCAGACTTTGGTTTCATCCTGGATGTACAGCTGGGTGTTACGAGCAAGACGAGCGGAGAAGTCGGTCGGCAGTGCGATAGCTTCGTCCAATGCGTTTGTATGCAGGGATTGGGTATGGCCCAGAGCAGCAGACATAGCTTCCATACAAGTACGGGAGATGTTGTTGAACGGATCCTGTTCGGTCAGAGACCAGCCGGAAGTCTGGCTGTGAGTACGCAGTGCCATGGATTTCGGGTTCTTAGCGCCGAAGCTCTTAAGAATCTTAGCCCACAGAACACGAGCAGCACGCATTTTTGCAACTTCCATGAAGTAGTTTTTGCCCATATCCCAGAAGAAGGACAGACGTTTTGCGAATGCGTCTACAGGCAGGCCCGCAGCTTCACCGGTACGGATATATTCCATACCATCGGCCAGAGTGTAGCCTAATTCAAGGTCGCAGGTTGCGCCGCACTCTTGAATATGGTAACCGGAAATGGAAATACTGTTGAATTTAGGCATATATTTGGTGGTATATTCGAAAATATCACCGATGATACGCATGGACATAGCAGGCGGATAAATGTAGGTGTTACGTACCATGAACTCTTTCAGAATATCGTTCTGAATGGTACCGGCCATGATGGATTTATCAACACCTTGTTCTTCACCGGATACGATGAAGAATGCCAGTACAGGCAGTACTGCGCCGTTCATAGTCATGGATACGGACATCTGATCCAGAGGAATACCGGAGAACAGGATGTTCATATCGAGCATGGAGCAAACAGATACGCCTGCTTTACCAACGTCACCAACTACACGCGGGTTATCAGCGTCATAGCCACGGTGAGTCGGCAAGTCGAACGCGATGGACAGACCTTTTTGGCCTGCAGCCAGGTTACGACGATAGAATGCGTTGGATTCTTCCGCAGTGGAGAAACCTGCATATTGACGTACAGTCCACGGACGGAATACATACATTGTGGAGTAAGGACCACGCAGGAACGGAGGAATACCGCTCATGAAGTCCAAATGGTTACATTTATCATAGATATCCTTGGTGTACAGCGGAGCTTTAGGAATACGTTCCAAGGTAGTATCATAAAGGGCATCATAATTTTCGCCCATTTTTTCTTCCAGATTTTTCTTCCATTCGTCATAAGAACAAGAAGGATGATCAGGAAGGGCTACTTTAGTGAAATCCGGATTAATGCTCATTATTCAATCATCCCTTTCTTCTTTTGCAGCATCTTCAGAGTTTGGAAGCAGTTAGCTTTTACGCTGATGAAATCGTCAACGCCAGCATCTTTGTAAACTTGTTCCATGTCTTTTGGAGCAGCGCCGGCCAGGAACAGAGTAGCGGACGGTTTCATAGCTGCTTTAATCATCGGAGCCAGTTTCGGAACGATTTCCGGATAGGTAGCATCGGTGGAGCAGATAACTGCAACATCGTAGTCGCCTTCTTTGAAAGCTTTGAGGCATTTTTCGTATTGATCGCCATCTTCGCCGTCTTGGAAACCATCGTTCAGATGAACGTTGAATTCACCAACCTGCAGGAAAGAGGTGGAGAAGTCGGCACGAGCTTTATGTTGAGGAATCGGTCCCATGTTGCACAGGAATACTTCAACATTTTTGCCGGTTTTCTTAACATAGTCTTCAGTTTCGAAACGCAGTGCTTCATAGCGCTCGGTCCAGTGATGAGCAGCGATTGCTTCAACGGTTTCCGGAGCTTCAGCCTTGCAGGATGCAGCAGCAACCTGGCCGATAGTAGCACCGTTGCTGAATGCTTCGATTGCGCCTTCAACAGTTTCAACAGCAGCCAGCTTGCCGGCCAGGTAGTTGGTGTCGATGTCAGCAACGTAAGCAGCAACAGCAGCTTCGCGTTCTTTCTTCAGTTTCGGAGTGTCCTCTTCGCGGCGCTCCAGCGGTTCTTCGGTCATGTTCGGGTACATGTTTACGCCAACAGCACGATCGCTGCGCATTTCCAGAGCTTTGAAGCGCTTAGCCAGAACGTCAGCAACTTGTGCTTGCGGATAGCCGGCTTCCAGAGCTTTAATGATGCCGCCCATTTCCTCAACCTTTTGGAACTCAGCCCAGATTTTTTCGGTAATCTGCTTGGTCAGGGTTTCAATGCCCCAGGAACCGCCAGCAGCATCAATCGGGCTCAGCATACCAAATTCTTCTTGCAGCATTACATGCAGGTTACGAGCGATACGACGGGAGAATACGTCGCCTTTACGGATCAGCTCGTCAAACGGCGGATTGTCATAAGTGCAAACGCCGCCTACAACGCTGGAGAAGGTTTGGGTGCAGTTACGCAACATGTTAACATACGGGTCAACAACGGTTTTAGTGAAGCGAGCGCAACGGCCATGAACTTTAATAGCACGGTCTGCTTCTTCAGCACCGAATGCTTCCATAATAGCTGCCCAGATCATACGCAGGGAACGCAGTTTTGCGATTTCCATGAAGAAGTTAGCACCTTGGTTGAAGCAGAAGTACAGGGAGTTAGCAATATCGTGCAGTTCAACACCGCGTTTTTGCATTTGACGTACATATTCAACTGCAGTAGCAAAGGTGTAAGCAACCTCTTGTACTGCTTCAGCACCGCCATCGGTGTAAGCATCACTGTTGATGAAAACAGTGCGCAGCTCCGGAGTATTAGCTTTAGCAAATTTAATGGTTTCAGCCATTTCATCATACAAAGCATCCAGAGAGGTTTCGGTTTTACCGGTTTTTACCAGCTCGCCGATCGGGTCGCCGCCGATAACGCCGCGCAGGGTTTTTACATCATGACCTGCACCCTTCAGAGCAGCAACAGTCAGAGCCAGCAGGTTTTTAGCGCCGGCACCGGTGTACATCATAATAGGATATTTGTCAAGTTTCAGACCATCCAGCAGAACGCTCATATCTTCAACGGTAGTAACGTTCACGCCAATATCGCCGGGTTTTTCTGCATCTTTAACGTCTACGCCGTTTTTGGTTGCAGTATCCAGTTTGATATTGTAAACAGTGGAGCCCTTGGAAATTTCTTCCTTCAGCAGCTCGTTGTTTTCAGCCGGCAGGGTTTCATCGCAAGCTTGTGCAATGCCCCAAGGCTCGTGTACATAACCGTTAACAGTTGCGCCACGCAGGAAATCGCCCATACCGGGATAATCGTTGGTCGGCAGAATTGCATCAGTGCCTTTACGAGTATAAATCGGGTCAAAGGTAATGCCCTCGTAGTTTTTGGTATACATGATCTTGTCAAAGGGTTTGCCCTTCAACAGTGCATTACATGCCTCCACCCATTCATCCCAGGTGGGTTCGGTAAATTCATCAAAAGTTACCTCCGGGAATTCGGTTACTTTCTCTGACTTACGCAACATGGCTTCCAGTTCTTTGTCTGTCAACGGTCTTTCGCCATCAACGACTGCTGCAGTTTTTTGTTGTTCATCAGCCATTCAAATAATCCTCCTTTAATAATTTAATCATTACTGTGAAAAAGCTCACAGCACCAAGCTGAAACGCATATCACCTCCAGCCAATCTCGTCTGCTGATGCAGCTGCTATCCGACCGCTCTCACCCGGTCATCAGGGGACATGTGCCGCATCCTTGCTTGGATAGATTTTAAGAAGCAAACAGCATTTATATACACGGTCACGGTTGTCCAGGCCGTATATAACAAAATAACAGGCAGTTTAATCTGCCAGGAACTCCTGCAGACGTCCGTAATTAATCTGGACTCTGCGCAGCTCGTTTTCTTCAGGCATAGTATCATTAAGAATCATGTTGCCTAAAGCAGCACCCGGCTCTGCGCCGCGGTTCTGCATAAAACGGGCATAGTATTCAATCTGCGGAACATCTTCGGCAGCCTTGTAAATAACAGCAGCCTGTTCCAAAGGATCTTCTGCGATGATATAGGGATTTACACCTTCATTAAAGTATTTTTTCAAAAGCTCGCAGATATCTGTCTTTTTGGGGTTATATTGCACACGTACGCACTTTACTTCCAGCTCACCGCTGGCTTTAGCACGTCCGGCAACAACTTCTTCAACGCCTTTCATACCTTCAAAGGCTGCTAGCAGTTCAGCAATTTTGCCTGCCAAATATAATTCTTTCATATCAATAACCTCCCTTTAAACAGCAAAAAATAAAGCCACCACATTTGTGATGGCTGGATTGTCAGCACGACAGCGCACCCCTACGCTGTCGTACTTGAGAGGAGAAAGGAAATGTTCTCAGCTAAAAGAAAAATTTGAGAATGGGATTTGAAAACACGATATGTCCAGTATCGCGGACAAGTATGACAGATAACATCGATGGCCCGGCCACTCTCCAAAAGGTCACAGCCATCACATGACCTTCAATGGCATAAGAAACAGAAAACCGTTTCTCAAAAAGAATCCTTTACCCAATATGGGCAGGACTTTTGAAAAACGGTGAAATATCAAAAGCTACTAGGCGCACAAGCCTATACTACAGCTCTACGACATCTCTCCCCGTCTCTCGCAGGTCAAACGACGATGCATCTTACAGGCAGTTCTTCTGGCTTCGCTTCTTCACGTGTTTCACCTTCCCAGAGGACCCCTCCAGTGGTATAAACAAAACACGCTCCACGTCACAGCGGCGGGACCGTGCCGGACTTTCACCGGCTTCTCTATTGAGCATTCGCACCTGTAATATCAATATCAACTTGTTGACTTAATTATAGCAGTTACTATTTATCTTGTCAACCTTTTTCATTGATTTTTATTTTTGTGTTTTCATTCCATGTATATATCAGTCTTATGTGTAGCTGCATCCATTTCTGATTAACTGTTCTTTGTGTTTAATTTACATATAATACAATAAAAAATCTATTATATCAGCCGCAACCGGCTTTAAGGCAATAAAAAACGCCTACAGCTCAGCTGCAAGCGTTCTTACGATTTAGCAATCTTCATTTTTATACCACCTGTTAATGGATATAGTAGAAATTCATTTCATATAAAGCTTTGACAAATTTTTCCAGCATTATTCTCACCTCCCGAGATCAGTGAATCATATACCATTTAAAGTTGCACAGAGTTTCAACAAATTTTTCAAAAGTCATTTTTATATCATCCCTTCTGCTTTATTTTAAGGTCTTGCCTTAACATGCATTAAGTATAACACCTTATGACGTTTTTGTCCACTATGGACTTTTTATGTCCCGATAGATGTTTATAATGCTTCAAAGCCTTGCACCATGCTATTTTACAAGGATTTTACATACAAAAGCAAAGAGGACTGCAAGAAAAATTTTTCTTAAATCATGAAAAATTTTTCTGCAATCCTCTAAAATTATGCCTGCTTAGCCTTAAACCACCATGCCAGCAGCGGCGGGATAAAGATATTTATCACCAGCACACGCACCAGCTGATAGGTCAGGATAATCGAAACATTCTCACCCATACTCATACCGGCTAAAGACATTTCGGCTATACCTCCCGGCGCCATCGCCAGAAACGCCGTTACCAGCGAAAAACTGTAGCGTGCGGAAAGCACATTAGCCATACCGATACTCACAACAATGAGTATCGCCGTACCGATAAGAATATAGGGCACCATTTTTTCTGTTTTTACGATGCGGTCCGCATCAAGCTGCATACCCATGAACAGACCGATGCTGGCCTGCGCCGCTGCCATGAGCCAAAAAGGCACAGGCTGCACACCGCCGTCAAAGACGGAAAATGCAGCCGTCGCCAAAATCGGTCCTAACAGTTTCGGCGTCGGCATATGTATTTTTGTTGCTATAAAGCTGCCCAATATAGACAATGGCACTACAACAAGCCAATGCACTCCGCCATGATTGGGCAATGCTACGCTGCTGCCCGTCACCTGCGCGTTCAGCAGCCAGATTACAAGAAACGGCACAGTAATAACTACACCCAGCAGACGCAGAATCTGCATTACCATGACAACATTAGGATTGACCTCCTTGTCGTCCTCGCAAAGCAACATCGTCAGCGTCATGCCGCCGGGAAGCATACCCATAATGCAGCTTTTGAGGTTTTCCCGCGCCAGCTTTGCCGTAACAAAGGCCAAGGCAATACTGGCAGCCAAAATAACTATCGTTGCTTCCGCTACACCAACCAGCTCAGCCAGAAAGTTATTCCAAGTGTCGGCTGTAAAGGTAGAACCGATACCATAGCCTGCAACCATCAATGCATATTCACGCCATTGCTTAGGCCAGCTTACGTCGCTGCGATGTGTCAGAGTTTTACAAAGCAAAGCAGTCAGCAGGCCGCCCAGCAAAAACGGTATCGGCAGATGCATGCGTACCAGCAGGCTTCCCAGGCAAAGCGCCATGATAAAAAGCAATAAGCGGTTTAAAAACATAGCTTTTACTCCTGCTCTACACCGTTAGCGGATAAAGCATTCATGATGCGCTCAATCAGCTCGCCGCGCATTGTATGCTGTGAGGAGGAATAAGTGATAATCTCATGCTCCTTCAGGCCCATTTCACGCTTGAAGAGTGCCTTTTGGGACATGGCCGCATTTTTAGAAAGCTTGTCGGATTTTGTCAGTACAACCTGTACCTTCAGGCCGCAGCTGCGCAGCCAGTTAAAGCATTCCATATCGCTGTCCATAGGCTTATGGCGGATATCAATCAGCTGGCAGACAACACCGAGGTTTTCACTGCCGGATAAATATTTGCTGATAAACCCGGACCATTGGTCCTTATTATTATGGTTTGTTTTAGCAAAGCCGTAGCCGGGTAAATCTACCAGATAAAAGGATGCCCTTTCATCCTCACCCTCAACTACGCGCTTAGCCTCCAGCTCATAAAAGTTGATGGTCTGCGTTTTTCCCGGAGTAGAGCTTACGCGTGCCAGGCCGTTGCGGCGGCAGAGTGAATTGATAAGCGACGATTTACCGACATTACTGCGGCCGATAAAGGCAGCCTCAATAAGAGCAGGCTGCGGATATTGGTCTGCACGTACTGCAGAGGCCACATATTTAGCACGGATAATATCCCAATTATCTTTACTCATTTTTATCCTCCAATGCCAGCTTCAAAACATCATCAAGATGCTCAACAGGTATAAACTGCATTTCCTTACGAATATTTTCCGGCAGCTCGTCCAGATCCTGCATATTGCGCTTCGGCAGCAGTACTGTCTTTACGCCATAGCGATAAGCCGCCAGCATTTTTTCCTTAATACCGCCGACAGGCCATACCTTGCCGGACAGGGAAATTTCGCCGGTCATCGCCAGCTTGCCTTTAACCTTTTTACCTGTCAGCGCCGATACCATGGCAGTAACCATTGTTACGCCGGCAGACGGTCCGTCTTTGGGCACAGCGCCCTCCGGCAGGTGGATATGGATATCCATCGTTTCACCAAAGTTGGCTGCAATCCCCAGCGCTTCCGCACGGCTGCGGATATAGGTATAACCGGCCTGAGCCGACTCCTTCATTACATCGCCCAGCTGACCTGTAAGCGTGAGGTTGCCCTTGCCCTTAAACGCCAGCACCTCTACCTTCAGCAGCTCGCCGCCGACACTGGTCCATGCCAGGCCATTGGCAACGCCGACACTTGATTTCAGGCTGATATCATCATCAAGGTAAATAACCGGTCCCAGATATTTTTCCAGATTCTTTTCTGTTACCTGAGCGCCCTTACTCTTGCCCTTGACGATTTTGAACGCAACCTTACGGCAAATGCCTGCCAGCTTACGCTCCAGGTTACGCACGCCTGCTTCCCTGGTATAGTCGTGAATTACACGGCGGATAGCCTTTTCGCTGACGCTTACCTTATATTTTTCCAAGCCGTTCAGCTTAAGCTCCTTCGGCAAAAGATGCAATTGAGCAATCTTAACCTTTTCTTCATCAGTATAGCTGCTCAGCTGGATAATCTCCAGACGGTCCAGCAGAGCCGGCGGAATAGTATCTACGGCATTAGCTGTTACAATCCAGAATACATGCGACAAATCAAACGGGAATTCAATAAAGTGGTCACTGAAGCTGTTGTTCTGCTCCGGATCAAGCACCTCCAACAGCGCTGAAGCCGGATCACCGCGAAAATCAGAAGCCATTTTATCAATCTCGTCCAACAGGAATACCGGGTTCATGCAGCCGCAAGCCTGCATACCGTGAATAATGCGTCCCGGCATAGAACCGATATAGGTACGGCGATGACCGCGGATTTCCGCTTCATCACGCACACCGCCCAAAGAAACGCGGGTAAATTTACGCTTAATAGCCTTGGCAATACTGCTTGCCAAACTGGTCTTGCCTACGCCCGGAGGTCCTACCAGACACAGAATAGGTCCGCGTGTGCTTTTGGACAATGCACGTACTGCCAGATACTCCAGAATGCGCTCCTTAACCTTCTTCAGGCCGTAGTGGTCATTATCAAGAACAGCCTGAGCCTTATCCAGGTCAAAATTATCCTTAGTAAATTTGCCCCAAGGCAATGCCAGCAAAGAATCAATATAGGTGCGGATTACCGCTCCCTCCGGCGTCATCGACGGCATTTTCGCCAGACGTCCCAGCTCCTTATTGATTTTTTCCGCAACGTTTTGCGGCATTTCCAGCTTGGACATCTGCTCCTTGTAGTCAGCGATTTCTGCCTGCACGTCTTCGTTTTCGCCAAGCTCCTTGCTAATAGCCTTAATCTGTTCACGCAGATAATATTCCTTCTGATTCTGCTCCACCTGCTGGTGTACCTGCTCGGAAATATTTTTGGCTACATCGGCAATTTCCTGCTCACGCACCAGAATCTCGTATAATTTACGCAGACGCAGCTTCAGCGGCGCCATTTCCAGCAGCTCTTCCTTTTCGGTCAAAGACAGCGGCAGATAGCCGACAATAATATCAGGCACCTTGCTTAAATCAGTACGAGATTTAAGCGACTGCACCGTATCGGGATTAACCTTTTTCGTAAGCAGTACCCATTGCTCAAAGGCATCCAGCAGCAGACGGCGCAGGCCTTCTGCTTCGGCATCGACCGCATCGTCAGCAGGCACTACTTCTACCTCACCGACAAAGAAATCCTGCTCATTCTCATGAACCTCTACCGCATTCAGCACATGTACGCGCTCCAGGCCTTCTACCAGCAAGCGCACAGCACCGTTAGGCAGCTGCAGCCTTTGCTTGATATTAGCCAGAACCCCCCATTCATATAAATCATCGGCAGCAACATTTTCCTGCTCAGGCTGTTTTTGCCCAACCAGAATAATTTGCTTGTCCGTACCTTCGGCTGCGTCAATAGCAGCTATAGATTTTTCTCGGCCGACATCCAGATTGGCAATCATGCCCGGAAAAATCAAGACGCCCCTCAAAGCAAGAAGGGGCTTTGTAATTATCAAATTAGCCATATAATCCCTCCTTAAGCTCCCAAAACAAGAGAGAAATTTATCGGCAGTACGCACACAGGCATACTTGCCATAGCGATAAAATAAGGGAGAAGGTATAATAATCCTTCCCCCTTAGATATTTTGTTATTTTGTAAGCATTTGCGGCTCGCAATGCTGGCGTATAGTAGCTTCAGTAACAATGCACTTTGTTACATCATCACGGGAAGGAACATCATACATTACGTTACGCATGGTGGATTCAATAATAGATCTCAGGCCACGCGCTCCGGCATTACGTTTCAATGCTTCCTCAGCAATAGCAGTAAGAGCACCCGGTTCAAACTCCAGCTCCACGCCATCCATTTCCAGGAAACGCTGGTATTGCTTAACCAAAGCATTACGCGGCTCAGTCAGTATTTGTACCAGGGCAGCCTCATCCAACGGATTGAGTGTTACTACTACCGGCATACGTCCTGCAAATTCCGGAATAATACCGAACTTCATGATATCCTCAGGCAATACCTTGGCAAATACAGCCTCGTTATCAACTTCTTCCTTACGGCGGATATCAGCACCAAAGCCCAGGTTTTTCTTACCTACGCGGGCATTGATGATATGCTCCAGTCCAGCAAAGGCACCACCGCAGATAAACAGGATATTGGTTGTATCAATATTGATAAACTCCTGATGCGGATGCTTACGTCCTCCCTTAGGCGGAACGCTGGCAACAGTACCTTCAAGGATTTTCAGCAGAGCCTGCTGAACACCTTCACCGGAAACATCACGGGTAATGGAAACGTTTTCGGATTTACGGGCAATTTTATCAATTTCGTCGATATAGATAATGCCGCGTTGAGCAGCTTCAATGTCATAATCGGCATTGCTGATAAGCTTGAGCAGAATGTTTTCAACATCCTCGCCTACATAGCCTGCTTCCGTTAAGGTAGTAGCATCAGCAATAGCAAAGGGAACCTGCAGAATCTTTGCCAGAGTCTGGGCGAGCAGTGTTTTGCCGCTACCGGTAGGACCGAGCATCAGAATATTGGATTTCTGCAGCTCCAGGTCGCGCTTGGACTCCGGATTCTGGATTTCGTAGTTGATTCTCTTGTAATGATTATATACTGCTACGGACAAGGTTTTTTTAGCCTCATCCTGACCAATAACATACTCATCTAAGATTGCCTTGATTTCCTGAGGCTTCGGCAGATCAGCTGCATTCGCCAACTGCTCGGCAGCATCGCTTTCTTTTTCCTCGTCAAGCATGGATTTGCAGAAGTCGACACACTCATCGCAGATAAATACTCCACGACCGGAAATCAGTCTTTTTACCTGACCTTCACGCTTGCCGCAAAAGGAACAGCATGGTTTTCCATCATGTCCTTCATCAAAATTCATATTTTAAATCTCCTTATAGTATATCTTACTCTGCAGATTTACTACGGGAAACAACCTCATCAATCAGGCCATATTCCTTAGCTTCTTTACTTGTCAGATAATGATCGCGCTCGGTATCGGCAGCAATTTTTTCCACTGTCTGACCGGTATGCTTTGCCAGAACCTGGTTCATTTCTTCACGGATACGCAGAATTTCACGGGCATGGATTTCAATCTCCGTTGCCTGGCCCTGTGCACCGCCCAAGGGCTGATGAATCATAACACGGGAATACGGCAATGCAAAACGTTTGCCCGGCGCGCCTGCTGCCAGGAGCACGGATGCCATGCTGGCAGCCATGCCCATGCAGATAGTAGAAACGTCAGGCTTAATATACTGCATCGTATCATAAATAGCCATACCGGCGCTTACGCTGCCGCCGGGGCTGTTAATATACAGATGGATGTCTTTGTCCGGATCCTCAGACTCCAGAAACAATAACTGAGCAATGACAACATTTGCCATATTGTCATCAATCGGACCGGTAACGAAAACAATCCTATCCTTCAAAAGACGTGAATAAATATCATAGGAACGTTCTCCACGACTAGATTGTTCAACAACGATAGGCACATAATTCATTTTGTCACACTCCTTTACTGTAAGTATAACCTAAAATTATTTTGCGCTGTCGATAACAACGTGTGCAGCTTTGCGGCGCAGAATGTTAGCCAGCAGCAAGCCCATGGTGCCGTTGCCTTTGATGATTTTCTTAACTTCTTCAGGAGAAGCGCCGTGTTGTGCGGAAATAGCAGCGATTTCTGCATCAACGTCAGCCATGTCAACCTGAATGTCTTCAGCTTTAGCGATAGCGTCCAGAACCAGATCGGTCTTAACGTTTTCTTCAGCAACCGGGCGTTGGTTTTCACGGATTTTAGCCATGTCCAGACCGGTGTATTGCATGTACATATCCAGGCTCATTTTACGGCTTTCCAGGCTCATTTTCATTTCTTCAACCATTTGGCTGATTTTGTCTTCGATCATGATTTCCGGAACGCTGAATTTAGCGTTAGCTACAGCCAGGTCAATCAGTTCATGCTCGTATTCAGCTTTAGCGTTAGCTTCAGCAGCTTTTTGCATACGCTCTTTGTAGTTAGCACGCAGATCTTCTACAGTTTTGAATTCGGTCTTGGAAGCAACATATTCGTCGTTCAGTTCCGGCAGCTCTTTGCGTTTTACGTCTTGGATGTTTACTTTGAAGATGGCTTCTTTGCCAGCCAGGTCTTTAACAAAGTAATCTTCCGGGAAGGTTACTTCTACGTCAGTAGAATCGCCTTTAGACAGGCCAACCAGCTGATCTTCGAAGCCGGGGATGAAGGAGTTGGAACCAACTTCCAGAGGATAGCCTTTGCCTTCACCGCCGCTGAACGGTTCGCCGTCAACAGTACCTGCAAAGTCGATGATAGCGAAGTCACCTTTTTCAATTACAGCGCCTTCTTCAGCAACTACCATTTTAGCGTCGCGGCCCATCATGTCTTTAATTTGAGCGTCAACCTGCTCGTCGGTTACTTCAACTTCTTTTTTCTCTACATGCAGACCTTTGTATTCGCCCAGTTCCGGTTCCGGTTTCAGGGTTACTTTAATGGTTAGTTCCATATCTTTGCCTTCTTCGAAGGTAGATTCTTCAACTTTAGGATCGGATACAGGGATCAGTTTTTCCTGATTCAGAGCTTCGCTGTATGCTTTGTTAGCAACGATTTCAAAAGCTTCTTGTTTTACAGCTTCTTTGCCATAGTGCATTTCAATGATAGCACGCGGAGCTTTGCCTTTACGGAAGCCAGGGATATTTGCCTGGTCAGCAATTTTTTGTACAGCCTTTTTATAGCCTGCGTTTACCTCAGCAGCCGGAGCGGTAATTTTTAAAGTTGCCTCATTTTCTACTCTTTCAACAGTAACGTTCATTAATAAAATCCTCCCTTAAATTTATGTGGGTAAAAAATAATATAATCGGATTAAACTGTCAGCTTTCCTTAGCGAAAATGTGCTGACACAAATCGCTCATAATATCATATCACAATGCTCGCTTCTTGACAATACCAAAAAACCCGACAGAAGCAATCTGTCGGGCAAATTTTTAAGTGGAGCGGAAAACGAGATTCGAACTCGCGACCCCCTCCTTGGCAAGGAGGTGCTCTACCACTGAGCTATTTCCGCGTCGTGTGCATCAGCAACGAATATAAGTATAAGACATCAGGCGACTTTTGTCAACACCTTTTTTGAAAAAAGTTGAGATTTTTTTCAAGTTTTTTTCTCAGCCCTATCCTAACCCATTACAACGCGCCAAATCATCATAGACAAGCGCCGCCAGACGCTGCGTTAATTCCTGGTTTTCCGCACAAAGCTTCGTCTGTGACAGCAATGCTTCCAGCTTAGCCTTGTTGCACATAATGCAGCAGCAAGGCATAATGATTTCGCTGGCCATATAGGCAGCGGCGCGCAAAGACATTTCATCCTGCAGCAGGCTGCCGCTTGCTGCCTTGGATGCGAAAACCGCAAGGCGCATATCCAGCGCCCGCGCCAGCTGTTTTTCTAAAACACCGGCCATAGCTTAACGCATGTTTTCTATAAAGTCTTCAAAGGTGTTAATCAATACAGTGTGACCGGTAACCTTCAAATCGCGCAGATAAGTGCCGTAGGATTCATAAACCTCGTCACTCAGCTCCATTTTCAGGCCTTCCTTAACATATTCATCCATCATTTTCAGAATGAAACGGTTAACTTCATTGGTACCGGGCTTAACATTCAAAGGAATAATGCGGCTTTCAGCCTCATATTTTTCTACAACAACCTTCCAGCCACCGGGAACAGGCGGCAGACGGGTTGCTTTAATGAAATAATTATCAGGAGAAAAGCCTACATAACCATCCATTTTATTATATAATTTTGCTTTTTGTACAGGGAAACCATTTTTATTGCCCCATTTAACGATTTCTTCGCAAACTTCATTATTATGGATTACGCTCGGAAAAGTTGCTTCCGCTAAGATTTCAGACATACTGATACCTCCTCATGGTTTATAGTCATATTTTACTCTAACTTGCAGATTATTTCAACAAAAAAGCATGTATACAATAAGTCTCAAACTTTTAAAAAACCGGCATCAAGCTGATGCCGGTTCAAAAGCAATTCTTTTAAATTTGTCCCAAAGCCTTCAAAATGCACTGAGCGATAATCGCGCTGGCAATATAGGTGCCTACAAAGACAACGATTGCCAGAATAACAATGCGCCAGCCGGTCTTGGCAAAGGCATCAAGGTCCTTGCCTATGGATACACCGGCATAAGCCAGAATTGGGGTACATAAGGCCACAAAGCCGACATTTTTTACATAGCCGTTGATAATATCACTGCCGGGAACGCCGGGGATAGTCAGAATACAGCCCAGTGTTACAACCCATGCCGCAGCCGGAATACCTCCGGGAATATATTTTGACAACAGCATGCCGACAAAAGCAATAACTGCCAAAATCAGCAGGCCGGGAATAGACTGGATAATATCAGCCTTGGTTCCCAATACGTTGGAGAACAAGCTCATGAAGGTTACAATAGCCAAAATGATAATTGTATCTTTAATTTTCATTATGCTTCCTCTCCTTTCTTATCAGCTTCTGGCAGTACGCCATATTTTATCTTATAGAATCTCTTATAGAGCCATTCGGTCATCGGCAAGCCCAGCCATACGGACATATACAAACCGTCAAGACCGGAAAGCATATTACTTGCTGCGCCGAAGGCTGCCAGCTGATCAGCCATATCAGGATACATAGCAACCAAAGAGCCCACTGCAGCCGTCATCATGCTGGCAGAGCCTACGCCGGAGGCCATAGCCAATGCATACGGGTGAATCGGCAGTACGGAAGCAGCAACGCTGGCCATCAGGCCGAAGAAAATAGTACCGAAAACAGTACCGGCAATATAAACGCCCATAACGCCGCGGCCTTCACTGCTGTCCAGACCAAACTTTTCGCCGATAAGCGCAACGTTCGGCTCACGTGCGATAGAATGCGCAGCACCGATGGTTTCACGCTTCAGGCCCAGGTAAACAGCAACAGGTACGCCTAAAAGCACAGTACCGAGGTTACCGAACTCCTGCAGAATCAGCGCTGGAGAAGCTGCCAGAATCTTCGGCAGGGTAGGACCTACCAGCGTACCGTAGCGTGCCATCAAAAGCATCAGCGTTACGCCGACCAGACTGCTGGCATCCAGCATTTCCTTTCTGCCGGACAGGTTCAAAAATTTAGGTGTTGTCAAAATACCCAAAAGCAGAGCGTACAGCATCGGCAACAATACGATACGACCGATACCGAACTTCAGGGTATGAGTGCCGATCAGCTCGGAAACAATGATCAGCGCCAGAATTATGGCATGTAATTTAATGTTCTTCATTACATTCCCTCCCACAAATTATTTCTATTTTACTTATTAAAATAGCTCTCCAATTTCGCAATATACTCTTCCTTGGTCAGAATCGGCTTGAAGTCAGCCAGGATAGCCTTAGCCTCTTTCGCATCATCATACAGCAAATCTATCAGCATCATGGCAAAGGCTTTAGCCGGCAACAGCACAGCAGCATTAAAATCTACCATATGGAAGTCAGGTGTATGCAGCAGGCCGTCCGTACCACCGATAAACGGATGGATAACAGGCATCAGGTGTGATACGTCACCCATATCGGTAGATGCGCTGAAATGACCGGCATCCTTTATCTCTACATCCGGATAAGCAATTTTCGCATTTGCTGCAAACAGTTCATTCATGCGCTTGTTGCAGCTCAGCGGGAACATGCCCGGCAGTGTTTCGATAACGGTCTGTGCGCCGACAGCATCGCCGCCAGCCTTAAGTGCTGCGTCAACGCGCGTATGTGTGGAATCAATAGCATCCATGGTTTTTGCACGCACATACAGCTCCAGGCGTACATCATCAGGCACAGAATTTACAAAGTCACCGCCCTTAGTAATAATCGGGTGCACACGCACTACGTCCTGCTCGCGGAAGGTTTCACGCAAAGCGTTGATACCCATAAGTCCCAGACAAGCAGCATTCAGCGCGTTGACACCTTCATGCGGAGCGTCGGCTGCATGGGCTGTTTTGCCGATATAGCGAACAGTTTTACCTACAAAGCCGTTGCTGCTTTCGCCGATAGAAACCGTAGGCTTCGGCATATTTTTATCAGCATGCATCTGCATAGCCATATCAATATCATCAAAAGCGCCTTCATAAATCAGCTCGCCCTTGCCGCTCATAAAATGCAGCTTGCCAGACTCCACTAATTTTTTGCGGTACGCAATTTCGATATATTCCTCAGCAGGAACACCGAAGAACACCACATCACCGGCCAGCTCCGGTAAAACACCGGATTTTACAATACCGCAGGCAGCTGCCAGCATGGTGGAGATCTGCAGGTTATGGCCACAGGCATGCGCAGCGCCTGTTGCCGGGTCCGCCTTCGGACTTGTAGGGCAGCCTACTGCATCAAGCTCGCCTAAAACGGCTGCTGTCGGTCCGGGCTTGCCGCCTTTCGCACGTCCCTTAACACCATTGATTGCCAAGCCGGTCTGCGGCTCCAAGCCCAGGTCACGCATAAATTCCGCAACCTTGGCAGCGGTTTTGACTTCCTTGAAGCCTAATTCCGGTTCATCGTTGATGCTGGCACAAATTGCCTTTATCTTGTCCGCATATGCGTCAATTGCCGCACATGCCTTTTCTTTTAAAATTTCTTTTGTCATTTCAGTGCGCCTCCAACGTACCTGTCTATTTGACACGTACATTAATAAAAAAATTTAAGTATTTGACTCAATTATATCATACTTATAGGTAAAGTCAAATAAGAATATCCGCTAAAAAAATTATTACCTTATAATGTGCAATTTGATGCAATATTAGCTATTTTTCAGAATTTTGTCCACTAAATATATGCTCTAAAATGTTTACTCCCTACTTTTTTTGCTAAATTTTACAGTTTTTCTGTTTACCTTTTACCGACATCTGTGCTAAAATATAAAAATGGTATTTGTCGGCAGAAAGAATCCGACTTAAAACAGTTGACTGCTGACAACTACAGCACATGTTGATATAATATAAGGAAAGGAGTCTTGACATGTTTGCTCAGATGAAAAAAGATATTGATGCCATTATGCTGCGCGACCCGGCCGCAAAAACAAGACTGGAGGCCGCACTGTGTTATCCCGGGCTACATGCCATCTGGCTCCATCGTATAGCGCATCACTTTTATCTGAAAGGCTGGGTAGTATTCCCACGCCTGCTTAATACATTTTCCCGTTTTCTTACCGGTATTGACATCCATCCCGGTGCTACACTGGGCCCCGGTCTTTTCATTGACCATGGCATGGGACTTGTTATCGGCGAAACCGCTGAGCTTGGCAGCAATGTTACGCTCTATCAGGGAGTTACCCTTGGCGGTACCGGCAAGGAAAAAGGTAAGCGCCATCCCACCATCGGCAACAATGTTGTTGTTTCCAGCGGTGCGAAGGTACTCGGTTCCTTCAAGGTAGGCGACAATTCTAAAATTGGCAGCGGCAGCGTAGTTCTTAAAGAGGTTCCGCCCAATTCCGTCGTTGTTGGTGTACCCGGACGTGTTGTAACACGCAACGGTGTACGTATTGCCTCCAACAATGATGCCGAAAGCATGATTGACCTGAACCATGATAAACTGCCTGATCCGGTAGCAGATTATGAAGAGCTGCTCGCCAAGCACATGGAAGAAATTAACGGCCGCCTCAAGGAACTGGAAAATCTTATTTATGACACTCAAGGTAAGCATTCTGACTAAAAAGAGGTAGAAAAATGAGCAGAACAATGACCACAGCAGAAGCCATTCAGGAAGCACGCCGCTGCCTGAATTGTGCGCGCCCTACGTGCCGCACCGGCTGTCCGATTGAAAACAATATTCCCGGCTTTATCCGTGCCTTAAGCGAAGGTAATATCGGTATGGCTTACGAAATTATTTCCGAACGCAGCAATCTGCCCGCTATCTGCGGACGTGTCTGCCCGCATGAGCGTCAGTGCGAAGCACATTGTGTGCTGACAAAAAAGAAATGCGGTATCGAAATCGGCAGTCTGGAAATGTTCATTGCCGACTTTGCCCACAACAATGATTTAAAGTCCACGCAACCTTCAAGCAAGCTGCGCGGTAAGGTTGCCGTAATCGGCTCCGGCCCGGCAGGTCTTACTGTAGCAGGCGATTTGGCCAAAATGGATTTCGATGTTACTATTTTCGAAGCACAAAGCGAGCCCGGCGGCGTACTGCTTTTCGGCATTCCGGAATTCCGTCTGCAAAAGGATGTTGTCCGCCGTGAAATCAGCGAGCTGCAACATATCGGTGTGGAAATCCGCACCAAGCAGCTTGCCGGCGTAGATTTTACCGTAGATGACCTTTTTGCCCAAGGCTATGATGCAATTTTCATGGGCACAGGTACCTCTCTGCCGCGCACGTTGGATATCCCCGGCAAAGAGCTGTCCGGTATTTTGACCGCAACCTACTTCCTGCGTATGGTGGTACTGGCTGACGGAGGCAAGCTGGATGCCAGCGAAACACTGCTGCACACCGGTGACAACGTTATCGTTGTCGGCGCAGGCAACGTGGCTATGGATGCGGCCCGCACCTCTATCCGCCGCGGTGCCAAAAACGTCACCATCGTCTACCACAAAACGGAAGCTGAAATTTCTGCTTTTCCATCTGAATATGAAGCCGCTGTTGCCGAAGGTGTACAGTTCCGCTTCCTGAAGCAACCTATCGCCTACTTCAACAAGAAGCAGATGCGCGCCTTAAAGAATATCCGCCGACAGGCTACGGCAGCGGACGAAACCGAATTAGCCGGCTTATTGCTGCAAAACATCACCAAAACCGAAACCGGTGAGTTTATCGCAGAAGGCGGTCAGGAGCTTATCCCCTGCGACTGCGTTATCCTCGCAGTAGGCCAGAAACCCGCAGCACGTATTGTTTCTTCCACTAAAGGTATTCAGGTTGATAAACAGGGCTTTGTTATCACCCGTGACCGTCCCTACGGCATGACTACCCGCGCCGGCGTTTTCAGCAGCGGCGATGTGGTACATGGTCCTGCTACCGTCGTTTTGGCAATGAAGGAATCGAAGAAGGTAGCTGCAGGCATTGCGCAATATGTTGATGCTAAAAAGCTGCTGGAAGACTGCACTATGGATTCCACTACTCTGTAATAAGCATTTCTGCATACAAAAAAAACCGTCATTTCCCCAATAGTCTGAGGAAATGACGGTTTTATTTCTTTTATTCGCTATATTTTCTATACGCGGTATGATTGGTGCAGCCGACAATGTTATTGATAGCAAAGCCATGCTTGAGCGCAGCAGTGACAAATTTCTTTGCCTGAAGTACCGCTTCCTTCATGCTCAGGACGTTTGCCAGGCCTGCGGTAATTGCTGCTGAGAAGGTGCAGCCTGCGCCATGGTTGTAGGAAGGATAAATTTTCGGCACAGCCATTTCTGTGAATTCCTTGCCATCGTAAAAAATATCAATTGCGGAATTGTCGCTCATACGCTCGCCGCCCTTGATAACAACGCTCTTCGCACCGGCAGCAACAATCTTCTCTGCTGCTTCCCTAATCTGCTCGACGGTAGTAACCTCAGGCATATCTGCAAGATAAGCAGCTTCCACGGTATTCGGGGTAATAATATCGCAGCGCGGCATCAGCAGCTTTTTGATAGATTCTGCCGCATCCGGCACCAGAATCAGGTCACAGCCCTTGCATACCATAACCGGATCAATAACAACGTTCTGCAAATTGTACTTATCAATCGTAGCTGCAACCAGCTCTACCAGCTCGGCACTGCCCAGCATACCGGTTTTCATCGCATTGATGCCAACGCCTTCAATCGCTGTCACCAGCTGTTTTTCTACCAAATCCAACGGCAACGGAAATACGCTGTGCTCCCAAGTAGTAGGATGCATAGTAACAATGCAGGTCAAGGCAGGCATACCATAAACGCCCAGCTCCTCCATAGTTTTAATATCCGCTTCCATACCGGCGCCGCCGCTTGTATCGCTACCGGCAATTGTCAATGCTTTATTCATCAAGGTCATAAGACACACTCCTTCACTTTAATAATGTAATCATTATAACCTATCGACTGGCATCTGAATAAGCTCAATTTATGGATATTTAATATAGTCAGATAAAAAGCTTTGCAAACAAAACGACCTAGAAACATAGCAACCTATTTATGTTTAGAATGTATAAGTATAGGTCACATGCACCATGCGCGGCAGGCAGTAATACTTGGTAGCGGAGCCCGGATTGCTTACGATATCATCCCTGTCGAAGATATTTTCCACGCCAAGCTCTACACTGCTGCTCTTATCGAACTTATAGCCGGCAATAAAGTTTACCGGCAGCAAATCGCCCCAGCCGCTGGCTCTGTCCGTAGTAAACATGCCTGTCAGCGCAGCATTGAACTTAGCATCATGGTATTTAATGCCGGCATTGTATTGCTCGCGTGCAAATTTACGCTCCCATACGCCTTTTTTATTTTTACCCATAGGATTGCAGAAATTAGCGCCCAGAGAATAGCTGTATTTGCTGCCGAAATCCTTCTCATAGGTCATTTCCAGACCTTTGTTTTTAAAGGACATATTACGTGTCACATACGGATTGGAGCTGGTTCCCTTGCCTTCGTACTCAATAGTATCCAAATCCATATAATACAAAGCAGCTTTGAACATGCTTGTATTAGATGTCTTTTTGTAACCGAACTCATAGGTCCAGCCTTCTTCAGGCTCCAGTAAAGGATTAGCCGCAAAGTTGGCACCGCCGCCGCCGTAAATCTGAGTAAAGGTAGGCATCTTAAAAGATTTTGCCGCATTTGCATATAAGCTGCTGTTGTTATCCAGCTTCTTCAGCAAAGCAAACTGCGGAGTAAAAGCATTGTAACGCTTATTGGCCTCTACAACAGTTTCACGGGCACCTACTGTAGCAGTATAGCCTGCACCAAGATCCTTGGAAAGCTGTGCAAACACAGCATAATTCGTTCTGAATTCGTTAATCTTCGTACCGGGTTTAATATTTTTGGCTACGGTAATATCATTTTTATAGGAATCACGGGAAACCGTCGTACCAACAATAACATCACCGAATTTACCGGTAATCTGCTTTTGCAGATCAAGGCCTATGGTATCAAAGCGTAAATGATCGGACTTGGTCCATTTAGAGCCCGTAACATTGTAAGTCTGATTTCTGCGGTTGCTGCGGTTATAAAACAAATTGGCACTCACGCTGTCATCCTTATATTGTAAGCGTGAAAAATCATCAATATAGTGGTAATTCGCATCCTCGGTAAGCTTGCTCCAGGTTTTGTCATACTGATCATAGGAATACTTGCTGTCATTGTGCTGATGTGAAAAACTCCAATTATCATCAAACTTATAGCTTGCGGTAAAGGACTTTTTGTTTAAATCATTAATCTGCTTATAATTACTGCTGTATCCCTTCATCGGGTCACTCTGCTCCAGCTCTACTGCAAAGTTCAGCTTATTAGCATTCAATGTCAGTGCTGCCTTCTCCCTGCCGTATTCACCCTTAGTCAGAGATAAGGTGTTGGGCATTTTCTTTTTCGTGATGATATTGATAACACCGGTAGAAGCCTCGGAACCGTAAAGAGTAGAAGCAGCGCCCTTAACAATTTCTACGCGTGCAATAGATTCTACAGGAATGGAATCCAGATAATAGGTTTCATTGATGTTGGCAGGTACACCGTCAATCATTACCACAGTGCCTTTATTCGCACCGCGCATCAGGATTTTTGCGTTCATACCGCCAAGGGACTGGCTGCCGCCATAGGAATAGGTAGTTACGCCGCTTTGCAAACGCAAGGCATCAAAAAGATTAGAAGCACCGGTTTCCACAAGCTGCTTCTGGGAAACGGTTGTAACGGAAGCAGGCGTATCAACATCACGCTTGCTTTCACGCTGCGCGGTAACAACCATGGTATCAAGATTGTATGTCTGTAAATCATCGGCAAATGCCGGTACCGCAAAAGATATATTCGCAGCCAACAGCGTAGCCGTCAGGGAAATTACAGTATTTTTTCTCATAAATATTCATCCTCTCATGTACATAAAACATCTAACAAATATAAATTTATAACACTTTTAAGGATGGTTGTCAATAGGGTTTTGTAAACCTAGTTAAAAACAAAGCTTACAGAAAAAGTAGTAATTTTAGGTACTGGGTACTGTCAATAGTTTTCAATTCGTTGTGGATAAATTGCTCGTTTAATTGTATAATGTTACCAGACATAGATTCTACCTTCTTTCAAGTTTTGTGTGGTAACTTAATTGTGAGCAAAGGTAGTCTCTATGTCTATCTTTTTGAATTGAATTTGCGCAACTTATTATACGTCATCAATTGAGATTTTATATCCGCGTTATATTTGACGCTTACTATTCTGTAGTTGCATGTATGTAGTTGGCGCGAAAAAATCTACGCAAGCTTCATGCTTATACTGATAGTATACTATGAAATTTGTAGTCGCGTAAGCCGTGAAAGTATTTGAGGCTTACGGGTAAACTAATAGCGGATTCGGCATTTAGCTTGCACTATATATCAAAATACCACTTACCTTAAAAAGTATAGATTGTATGCTTCTATTTGGCCATTCATAATACTAGCTGAAACCAATGCAACTTCTCCATATTCATTACAATATTTTTCAATTTCACAACTTGTTCCAAATAGTATGCGGATACCTGGCGAAGTTAATCTGTAATACAACTTATACGAATTGGTATTTTGAAAATTTGTTATGCATAAACCTTTAAATTTTGTCATGTATGGTATTTGACTAAATATCCAATACCTACAATCATCTGTTGCATATATGAATGAGAGAAATCTAGTAATTTGATCAGTAATTATCTTCTTGTCTGTTATGCCACAAATGCCGAAGCGCGTGTCTTTCCAAACTGTAGGATAATAGTAAACACTTTTTCCCCCATTCATCCTATATCCTATTGTATATGCCCTATATGATGAATCAAACACGTTCCCTATTACATTAATTATTTCACAATTAAATGAAGTCGTAATATCATCTATACTTTCACAATTAGTATGAAAATTGACAGCATCAACTTTCCCCGCTGAAACAGCATATTCCAAGCAAGTAAATCTCTCCGCAAGCGATATAATGCCCGAATCAAAAGGTATTATTTCTTGATTTGGCTCATAATATATTTTTATTTTATTTGCTTCGTCTTTTCTCATGCTCACCTTTATACCGCGTGATCTAAATATCTGCTCCAAGTATTCACCTTCTACAAATATATTCTGAAAATCGCTCTCTTACAATATCTGTATATGAATCTATATTATTATTTTTAAAATCTCGAATAATCTCATCATTTACTGCCAAAATTCCTTGAAAAACCATGTTTGTCTGGTTGCAACTATAATTAAGAATTTCTTCATCTTCCTCATACATATATGTCATACATATTGCCACACCATTGCAAACACCTAAGCTTTCACAAAATCGACATTTTGTATCATAAAACCCTCTCAAAATACTACGCAGTTTAGTATATTTCTCCGATCTAAAACAATCTTCGATTTTTTCAATATTTTCAGGCGTACCCAAACAGAAATTAACATCATTAGGTCTGCCAAACGGATAAATGTTGCCATCTGGATTAAGAGCTATTTTTCTATTAAACCAATAGCTTTTAAATTGCATTTCCCTTCTCAATGCTGAGAATTCTTCAAATGTATAGTATCTAATCTTACAATTCTTATCATGAATCCAATTTTTATATACGCTTACGAATACGTCTACTAAATCTTCTGGCTTCATAATTAAGCTATCATCTTCCTTGGCATATCCACACTTTTCAATCGGCAATGTTTTAAAATCAATCCCCTGCGCTTTAAACCAGTCATATATCTCAGGAAGCTGAGCATAGGACTCTTTTGAAAGAGTACAATAACATCTTAATTTGCCATGTTTCGCCTGAATAAGCTTAATGTTTTTTAGAACTATATCACCATATTGTCTTAATACATGATTATATGGACCATCGTAAGAAACATTTATTAATGTTTCATTCTGTATAAGAAGATCTATGAATTCTTCATTCAAAAGCAGTCCGTTAGTTGTAAAAAAATTTCTAAAGATAGTTCCACTTTCTTTGTTCTTCTGTCGTTGAAAATCAAATATCTTCCTATAAAAATCAATACCTGCTAACGTAGGTTCCCCTCCATGAAAAGTAATTTTTATAGTATTATACTCTTTACTTGCTTTCTGTAAAAGCAGAATTACTCTTTCTACAGAAATAGTCTTTGATTTATTTAGTTTTTTGCCATTAAAGCAATGCTTACATCTCATATTACATGACAATGTTGGTTTTATGGTAATTCCTATTTCTCCCATACTTCTACTCCAATCCGATAGAAAAACTGTTATCATTTACTTCCAAAACGGTATATTCTCCAACAGCAGATTGACAAATATCTTTATACTTGCATGTATCCATACATCTTAGATATGGTTTTTCTAAATTCAAAGCAAATTCGTGTTGTGCGTCTTTGAAGAACACTTTTATTTCCTGCCCCAGTTCATTTACAACGATTGAATTATCTGAAACAATCTCGCGAATGCAGGTATCAAATAACTTAACTACACATTTATTCTTAAAATAATCAAATAACCCCTTCGTGCACCTTGATGACATTTCTGGGGTCACGGAAGGACACTGGTTGCGCTGTGAAAGAATTGTATCAGCCATCTTAGTAATATGCACAGCGTTTATATCTGGTAATTGGCACAACGAATCTAACGTTTTAAGATAGTTCTCCCGATAGATAGCCATTTGATTGTTTATAATTACTTTCAAATCTACAAGAGCTTTACTACTAGCAAGACGATTAACGCCTTCTATCATTTCCTGATAACTTCCACGTACTCTAGTAATATTATCATGTAATTCTTCGTGCCCATGAATCGGAACTACAAACCGATAGTTTGAAATCAGTATTGATGTATCTAAAGTGCTTAATAAACGACCATTAGTATATATCAATACTTCACAACCATATTTCTGGGTCGCAGCAAGAATATCCTTAAATTCTGTATGTAGCAAAGGCTCTCCACCATTAATTATAATTCTATCATTCTTAGTAACACACATTCTATTCCAATATTCTACTAAAGACTCTTTAGAAACTTCATTATATGTATCTTTTATATGCTTAGTATTATGAGAATAACAGAAAACACAATTACTATTACATCCATACGTTATATTAGTGTAAAAGATCCTTTTTATTTTCTCTAGTCCTTCATCTCTTTGAGTTTTGGACATCTGATATCCCCCATTCCCAGTTTATGAAATATATGATACGACATTCCAATGCATCCACCATTACAATATTTTAAGTACTTACATGACATACATATTTCATTCTTTACCTTATAATTGATAAATTTTTCCGCAGATTTGCCATTTAAAATTTCTTGAAGTGTATTTCTTTTTAACGAACCAAGTGAAAAATCCGTTAAGCAAGTGCATGGATAAACTTCAAGATCCGGATAAATATAAATTTTATCCTTTCCACTTCCACAATTATTACACGCACTTTCTGGGATAATCATCGCATCTAACCGTTCCTTATATTTTTCATATATATAAAAGGGAAATATTTTTTTTATCTTTAATTTTAACCTTGCTTTATCAATAACTTTATCAACAAAGACATTCCACTCTTCTGCACTTAGCATCTCCTTTGCATTCGCACTACCAAATGGCATTTCATACGAAACACGCCAATATCTAATATTATTCAATTTGCTAAGTTCTGTTTGCAATCTGATAATTGCTTCTCTATTACTCCTATTAACAACACTCGCAACACTATATTGCGCACCCAACTCATCTAATCGTTTTACTGTATTTAAACTACGCTCATATACTCCAGCACCACGAATGGAATCATGCATATTTTTATCACCATCAATAGATATTTGAAAATACAGATTATCTTTTAAAACGAGCGTACCAATATAATTATTTATTGTTCCATTAGTAGTTACTGTAACTGTCTTTGCTTTCTCGCAGAAAAAATCCACAATTTCCACAAATCGACTATTTAATGTTGGTTCACCACCAGTCAAAACAATATCATGTTTATTCAACTCATCAATCCAACTACTATTTTTCAGTATATCAAAATCAAGATCTATTCCCTCTTGACGTCCTCTAATGCACATTCTACATTTCAAGTTGCATTTATCTGTAAGAAGAATATATATCTGCACACTTCCCCATCCTTTCATTCAAATGAGGCTGCAAATTAGTTTCTCTAATCAGCAGCCTCTCCGCAATTACTCTTTGAAATTAGTCTGCTTCTTTCCAAGAACACATATCACCTAAGCAAGCAAATTCCGCTTCTTCTCTGTTAACTTCGCTCCAGTTAACCTCTGTCTTTGTTGTTTCCATTTTCTCACCTCCTTGCGTTATTAGTTTATGTTTATAATATGCTATATGATTAGCACATTTCTAAACCTAATTTCATACAAAACGCTAGTATGGCCATCCATTCACTAGAATATCTTTCTCCGATACAAGAACCTCCATCTTGCGTTCGTGTTTTTCATATTCAATTCCAGGATTGTAGGCATTACTTAAAAAATGTACTTTTTGATTCTTCGACCCCACCCAATCTCGTTCAGTATCATATTCTTCTTGAATAAAAGCCCCATCCACAAGTAAATCTGTATCTTTAAGTAACGTATCAACACTATGATTACTCATTGATACCAACTCTTCATATGTATAACCTGTGAATACAAGTACTGTGAGTCCAACGCTATGAGCCCATATAGCAATTTCACTTAATCCTTCCGCTTGCAACATAGGTTCTCCTCCGATAAAGGACACCCCTTCTATTACATTCTTAGACATTGAGCATTGGATAAGTTCTATCAAATCTTTTGTATCTACTATTATATTTTTTCTTATTTCCTGCATATTGGGATTACAACATCCAGGACATCTTCTTTCACAGCCTTGAACCCACAAAGCCAATCTCTTCCCAGGTCCCTCAGACTCTGTCGAAAGTCTGAGAGATGCTAAATTTAGATATGACATTGTCACATACCTACTTTAATTCAAATTCAAACATACATAATTCCGGATTCTTTGGATTCATTGGCTTGATTAGTATCTGTCGATTTTTTAATACTATGTCAGATCTGTCAAATATAAATTCCGACAATGGATTAATAATAACCTCTTCCATAACATTCAAAAGACCTCTACCGCCATTTTGCTTTCCAGCTTTTTTCCCTATAGACTTAAAAATATCATCTTCATTCTCAAATACGATTTTTGCCCCATATCTCTCTTCTACAAAATCTTCTATTGTCTTAAACTTTAGCTTTGCAATATCTGTAAATACTGCTTGATCTTCAATAAAGTTAAAGGCAACTATATTGTCTCCTATACGATTTAATAACTCCGGTCTTCCAAGCTTTTCAATAAAGTGTTTCTGAACCTTTTCAACAAATTGCTTTCTAACTTCCCTAGAATCCATCTCAGAACTGACTTCTGCAGCTCCTATATTGGAAGTAAAAATAATAATTGTTTCGGAAAAATATACTGTCTCTCCCTTTCCATCTGTAAGCCGTCCATCTTCAAGTACTTGGAGGAACTTATCAAGAATTCTTCCATGGGCCTTTTCAATTTCATCAAATAACAATACACAAAACGGTTTTTCTTTTACTGCATTAGTAAGTTGCCCTCCAGCTTCGTATCCTACATAACCTGGAGGTGCACCTACCAATCTCTGATCGCTATGCTCATGATTATATTCAGACATATCGAATCGTATGCATGCATTCTCATCACCAAATACAAAACTTGCTAGAGACTTTGCAAGTTCTGTCTTACCTACACCTGTAGGTCCGACAAAGAACAATGTTCCTTTTGGTTTTTTTTGTTTTGAAGAATGTTGCAATCCTGAAAATCCAGTATATGCACGTATAATTACATCCTTCACTTTGGAAATGGCATCAGCCTGACCTTTTACTCTCTTTCCTAACTCTTCCTCTATACGCTTGAGCTTATCCTTTGATAATTCTTCCCAAGGACTAACTTTTTCACCATATTTGAATAGATTGATAAGTTTTTCAAACGATATCCTTTCTGACATCTGACGCGACAACTTCATCATCTGAGCAATATCTTTTAATGAAAAACCATCTAGGGCATCAATGAGATCATCTTTAGCAGTTTTATCAGACCTAATATCTTGTGTAATATTCAAACATGCTTCATTCCGATTAACAAAATCTTCCCTTTCATTACGACCTGGTAAAGGTACACTTACAGAACTAACCATAGAATTATTTAAATAAAATGCTGGCGGTATCATTGCATTATTATGGGCTACAATAACAACAATATTACCAATATCTGTAAAGCTACTATCTAGCATATTATATGACTGACCTGTTTCGAGAGTTTTAGCTAATATAGCTAAATAGTCTCGTTCTTTTTCTGAAAGTGAGTTAGCATTACCAAATATGTAATCTGAATAATCTAATATGAACGCAGTCTTATTCGAACTGTTTTTCATAACATTCAACATATAAGGAAAGAACTCATCTGGGGCTTTATAAGAGTTTCTCCCTTGAGTAACATTATCAGAAAAATCATCCAAACTATAATCAGAACTATTTCTTTGCTGTTTCTTTTTAGCAGATATGCCTCTAACATCATCTGATACACCATAGTCAATTCCATCTACACGATCCCATTTAATTACTTGCTTATATCCCTTTTCCCTTATATAGGAAATAATTGTATTTATTACTGAATCATATCTGCCAGAGTTTTTAGGATTAAGCATTATATCAGTAGTATTCCCAAACACTATAACCGAAGACTTATAACCAATATCTCTACTAAAACGTTCAAGCCAAAGATTTAATTCTTCATCTGCCATTATGCATTTCTCCTTTCATTATTAGGTAAACTATTAGAATCCATTGAAAGTCGGTCTGGATTCTGCCACAATACTCTTTCGTCTGAAAGTTTTATAGAATACACTTTTTTTAGGTCTACGTTAAATTTTTCAATATCTTTCAAACATGCCATTCCTTCATAATTATCAAATTTATACGCTAGCTTCCCATACAAATCGACATTGCAAACTACTCGTTTACCAGAAGGCTTCTTAGCAACAATCTTTACATAATTCTTCCCATCAGTTTGTACTAACTGGGGATTCTCAACTGTAAATTCCTGATGCCTAAGCTGCCTTATGATTGCTATAACCGTTTCTCGTCTAGTATCCTCCGATATAAGTGTTTCATCTAAAGCACTTTCAAGTGACACCACTTGTTTCTCAGCACTTTCTGTATCTAAGACACCTGACTCTAAGTTCGATTTCAATTCACTAATCTTACTCAAAAACTCTTGTGTCTTTTCCATGCTCTCAATTTTTTCACTCTTAAGTCTTTCTTCAGCTTCACTAATAGCCTGTGCTACATTTTTGGGGCGATTTTTCTTAACCTCATTTGCTTTCCATTCAGCAGCTTTACTTTCAGCTGCTGAAATAACAGATGCTGTTTTTTTTCTTAGCTCAAATAAGCTTGTTAATCTTCCACTTTCAATTTCGTTTCTAAGTTGTTGCATTGGCGCTATCGAATAATTTACAACAATAGGATCAATAGTCCGCAAAATTTCAAAATACTCTTTCATTAATATATTCTGTTGCTGTTCTCTTTCAGCACGAAGAAGCTCCACTCGCTTTTTCTCTGCTTGTTCAAACTGCTCACGTGCTTTCGAAGCCAATGATGACATACTTCTAATATATGATCCTACTTCAAAACTAAGCTCTTTTGCCTTTTCAGGATTTTCAGTTAGTAAACGCTTAATTTTAGAAAGATCTGATTCCAATCTACTCATCTCAGCAGGAATGTAAGCAGCTAGACCACGCTCTTTCATATTTAGATACTGCTGATTATAACGATTGTAAAAATTCTTCGTATTTGAGGAAATTCTCTTTAAATATTTCTCTCTTCTAAGCTCCGCTTCTAACTCATAAGAATATTCATACGAGCTGCTCATAATATCCTCCTATTTTTTCTTAGATTTCTTTTTGTTAACCCTACGAGATAATTTCTCCTGTTGCTTCACCGCTTGATAGTCCTCAAGAGTCATATAATCAATTTTGCTTGCAGTAGCAATATTTCCAAGATTAGTATCATCAGTCAATAATATAGGTTTTTTAACAAAATATTTAATTGCTATTGAAAGAATTTTGTTATCGTTCCGTTCTTTATCTAAATCATCCGATAAGAGTTCAGGGTGACTTGACTCTTTAACATTTACCCAATCATAGGCTTTATAATCACTTATATTTCTAATTACCTCTCTAGCTTTATGCGCTTTTTCTTTGTCTTCAGCATTTTTTAAACCATCCAATTCTTCCAACACAATCATTGGAATAATCAATAACGATTTTCCATCATCAAACCATGAAATAAGGCTTGGTTCATTCATCAAAGTGCAGGTATCCACAATATAAACCTTATTAAATCTCATGACTGAATCGTTACAAAATGGAAGTAAAGCATTTCTTAATCCGTTAATATTATTCTTTACATTAGTAAAAGAAGTTCCAGGTTTAAGGACCTCAGCAATTTCTCTTATTTCATTACTAAATCTTTCTTCCTCATCTTGCCATTTTCTTACCTTGTCATAAAGATTTTCGATGATGTCAATATGCGAACGGATAAGTTCATTATATTTCTCATCACTTACTATATGATACAAGTCTAAGTCAGGTAAGATATTTGCTATTTCTAAAGATATCCTCCTCATATTAAGAATTATCTGCTCAACAACAGTGTATTCCTCGATTTTAAAGAGATTTTCGTCTGTAAATCGATTTATAAAAGTAAGTATGCTACTCTTTGAATACAAACATCTTTGAAGTCCGGATTTAGTAATCCAATTAATATAGTCTTTCTTTATAGATATAATAGATTGCCAGAATCCCCAAATGTCTTCTAATGAATCTTGTTCACCAACATTCTCAATAACAATTTTTATTATTCTTTTGAATAACAATTCATCCTGTCTAAAGGCATTAATTTTTGCATATTCTGTTATTATATTCTTTGCCTCTCCTATATTCTGACATCTCTCAATTATATATGCTTCATTAACAAGTAACCGTTCTTTATCTTCAGAAGAAATAATATTAGTTCCATAATAATTTATACTCTTCTCATTAAAAAAATCTATTACTTTAGCTTTATCTGCAATTCTTTCCTCATCAAATATAATTCTATCAACGTACTGTAAAAACAGTTTTTTATTACCAAGCTCATATAATACGAATAAAATCATATGATTTTTTGTATAATATTTATCAATCACCCCACCTAATATGCTAGAGAGACTTACTGCGTTTTCATTTGGCATATATGCAATCGCAATATCTTTAGATACCTCTCCTGCATTAACTGTTACAATACCTGCTTGAACAGAATCCTTGCCATTGAAATACAAACCGTTACTTCTAAGCTCAATATCAGGCACACGTATAATAATTTGTTTCCCCTTACTTTCTACTTCAAACTGACTGGCTCCATATAGTATTCCAATTCTAAGCTTTTTCTTCTTCTGTTGATTAATCTTTATGTCCTTAAAATATTTTTCTTCCACGCAGAATAGATCATCTCTCTTAATTAATTCATCTATTAGCGAATTAATCTCCGAAGTTGAAACCATCTTCTTTATTTCTTTATCAGGATTTTTTATGTCCAAATGAAGTAAATCTCTCAAGTCAGCAGGACATTCCTCTTCTAACTGTTGCAATGTCAACTCATCTATACTTTCATCCTTAATCCCCGATACAGTCCACTTCATACCATCAACTATTTCAACTTTTCTAGTTATATTTTTCCAATATAGTTTTGAACTTAATCTTATAATTGATTCAATATTCGTAGTCGGCGTAAGCCAGATGAACTTGTTTCTCTTGTTATCATTCTGAATTTTATTTAACCACTCTATGATCACACCTTCTGGAAAGGCTATTTTATCAGAATCATATACGTCCCGTACTCTAATTCCGTTAGCCTCATCTTTATAAAGACTAGATTCATCCTTTAATGAGCCTGCTACAATATCATAATAAATAGAAAAAGTTTCTTCTGTTGTTGTACCAGGTAATAATCCTTGCGCCTGCATACTTCGACCAGTGTTAGTCAACTTCAAATTTCTCATCGCAACTGTTTTAAGTTCCGTTTCGTTATCTATTCCATAAATAGTAATCGCTCCCATATCTTGAAGAGATATCAAAACTGGTCTAATGAGAAGATCTGCGTCTGAAATAGTAAATATCTGTTCAAAAAAGTTACCTATAGGAATATCTTCATAGTTTGATAGTTTTTCACACTTGCTGATTGCTTCGAGAATAAGCCACTCAATTGCTGTAGATTTTCTAGCTGTAAAATGTGAGACTTCAACCTCATACTGCACACAAGGATATGATAGTGTTATTTCTGTAAAAATCATAATTTACCTCCCATCTCTTCGTACTCAGCAATTATTTTTTTCTCTATCTCAGGAGTAATTAGCTTATTACAAGTTTGAAAACATCCTTTTCTATTTAATCCTTCCATAATGTTCTTATAAACCGGAGCAGTCTTAAATCCAGGCATATCCATATTCGGCAGTTGAACAGACTGATTTTCATACATATGTTTTGCTCCTACGATAAATAGAAGTTCTTGTGCTCGCGAAAATGCTACATTGATACGTTCAAATGCAACAACATGTTGACTTGCATGTCCTTTTTTATTATTTCTAACCAAACTGGTAATAATAATATTTTTTTCTTTACCCTGAAATCTATCAACAGTATTAATATCTACATCAATAGCAGAAAAATCGCACGTTCTTTTTGCTTCTCTGAATGCTTCTCTAATCTCATTCACCTGCATTTGATAAAAACTAATAACGCCGACAGTTTTCTGATTATTTTTATCGTATCCTTTCTCTCTATATGCATCTGCTATTTTTTTCAAAAGTTCCATTATAATGTACTTTTCTAGAACATTGCAATTTGAAGTACTATTATTTGGTCTCACTTCATAAATTGCTTTACCACTTGGAGTACATGAAGAATCAACCCAATAAGCATGTCGCAAAGGTGTAATAAAAGTACTATTATCTATTCCCTTTATTGTTAAATCATGACTCTTTTCCTTGAGTTCAACTTCTTCTGAATTTCCACAAGACAAACGTTGCTCATAGAATCTATTAATAATGTCCATAATATCAGTATGCATACGATATTGAACCAAAAGAGAATGCTTAATATTATCATCTGCTTGCTCAAAATAGTCCTTAAATAGCGAAGAAGTAACCATCTTTTGGAATCTTTTAAAGTTTTCTTGAGTAAGCAAATCCCTTACTTCTTCTGGTGCATTTTCCTGACTTTCTGCTAATTCTTTATAAGATCCTTCATGTTCTTTGAACATTGGTGGCAATTGTCTATGATCTCCTACCAATATTGCTTTCCTAGCTTTCATTAATGGAATCAGCAATTCAGGCGGAGTAGCTTTACTAACCTCATCAATAATTACTTCGTCAAAATCATTGTAGCCATTGTCAGAAAGGTTCCTCATATTATCGGTACATGAAATACCTACAACATTACATGCATTTATATATGTTTTTTGGTAATGTTCTTGATCATATTTAAAAGTATCTTTATCATCCAAGCGTTCCTTAAATCCTCTAATAGTCTTTTCCCATTCATTTCTAAATTGACGTTGTTCATTAAGCAGCCCTTGGTTTTTTTCTTTTAGTTGTTTAATATGTGAAATAATATTCTCAGCATTAGTTGAAGCAATTCCATACTTCTCACTCAATTTCAGAAGAGTTTGCGTTTTTGATGAGATTTGTGCCCTAGTACTATTTATTTCTTCATTAATAGCATATCTCTGGCCTTTAGCAACTTCTTGTTTTTCTATGATACCTGAAACATCTATTTTTTTCTCTGAATCAAGCTTTTCTTTTATTGAACCTAAGGCCGAATCAATAGCTTGGTTCCATTTCTCAATAATATCTTCAAAAATGTTAAGCCACTTATCTGCATCATTAGCCTCAATAGCAGCAATCACATTTTTAGCAAGTATGCTTTTCTCATCATCAGAAATAATAACCACCGAAGAAGTGAACTTGAGGTTATCAATATCTTTTTTTAGAGAGTTCTTTTCTTTTTGAAGAGATTTTATTTCCTCAAGGCAATAGTTCTCAGAGTCAAGCGCGCACAAAATTTTCTTCTCTACATCTTTTAACTTACTATTAAGATTTAAAATCTCGCCATTATTACTACTATCTTTTCCTTTTGTATTTTTAATTTTTTCACATAAGCTCCTAAGACTCTTTAAATTTTTAGAAATCAAATACACATAAGACTGTTCATTATTAAGTCCCATCACGTCAATATCAAGCACTGCCGGAGTAAGATAAATTCCTTTCTCAATAGATCCTCTCGCAATATTGTTCAATTTTGACTCAAATATTTTAAGCAAGTATTTTGATAAGTAAAATTGTGAATCGGTTTCATTCTTAAAACATTCAAGTGCCAATTGATACTGATGCTTATCTTCTTCTAACTTAGTATTATATTCATTCGCTTCTTTAATTTGGTTTGTTAAAGAATCTAACGTTTTTCTTGCTTCGTCATACTCTTGATTTAGTCTAGCCAATTCTGAATTTAAAGTAGCAATATCCTGATTAAAGAAACTAGCATCTCGAATATCTGTATCATACTGAACTCCACTTTTTTCTAGTGCATCCCATTTATCAAGCCAATTTTTAGAAAGTTGAAGTGAAAGTGCCCGATAATAATACTTAAGCGCCTCATCCTCTCCGAATTTTCTAGTACTTAAATCCTCGACTTTCCTTTTTCTTTTACCTTTCTGGCCTAACCTAATAGCTCTAATCATAGGCGAATCAGCCAAACGTTCCAAAGCATTGTCAACAGCATCATTAGACTGTGACGCAACTAAAACTCTATCCCCTCTAAGTACGAACTGATAAATTGCCTCGGCAATAACTGTTGTCTTACCTGTTCCAGGAGGTCCCTGCACTAAGCACAAATCAGGTGCTGCAAGCATTTTACGAACAGCTTCCTTCTGATTCTCGTTCCTTTCAATTCTAGGATTAAGCCATTTGTCTATCTTTATATCAATGTTTTCAGGAATTCTAGCCCTAGTAACATTAAACAACCACATTGCAAGATTTGGTGAATAACATTCATCCCTTTCCAATTGATCAATTGCTTGCTGAAATCTTCTAATGAGAACGAAGTCTCCAATTGCAGATAGTGCTAAAAATCCATTTTTATAGTAATTACCTAAGATATTGTCATATACATACTCAATGGTTTCATCATCATCTAAATTACGTTGATTAATATCATCAATATCTCTACGATTAAGATCATATGCAACTTGTACTATATACGGGTTACTATACACATCGTAAATACTGTCTTTCGACACTTCATCTTCATATTTTTCTTCATTATCATTATTATATGCTTCACTATTATTTTTTAGGTAATATTCACTTACTACGCCTCTATAGCGTCCAAGTTCTATGCTATTAAATCTTTGTTTTCGGCTATTAATATCACCAGCAAAATCAAAATGCCATTCATCCTTAGAATAGCTATTGTCAAAAACCTGAATATCTCTACTCAAATACTTTCTAAATGCCTTAAATGTACCCTGATCATCAAAAACCAACCAAAAATTCAGCCTCTTCTTTTCTTCGTCAAAGCCAATTTTAAAATACTTGCAACCATAAATCTGACGACTAGCGAGTTCTCTTTTCCAATCTAAATACTGCTTCCACTCTTCAAGTTTTTCTCCTGTATATTCAGTGAGTGAACGAGCATTATCTAAGATATCATAAAGAAAGTTTGCTCTAATTCTTTCTTGAGATTGATATGGTGTTGCAACCACATCAACCTCAAAGTCAAGTCGCTCTGTATCCATAACTTCAAACACTGAATCTACTATAAATACCTTACCTGCAATATGTCCCTTAAACAAAAATGTTATATCGTTTGGTATATATTTTTCTAAAAAATCTCCTGGAGTTCTTGTAGGCCTAATTCCAAGTGTTCTTACCTCATAACCATTCTTACTAGTAAACGTAAGGTTTCTGATATACATCTGTTTTTGAAAACCTTCTGGAAACATTCCATTTAAAATTTGTTGCATTCTATCTACCGATGATAATTCCTTTAATTTGGGAAATCTTCTTACAAGCGCATTTTCGCTTGTTTTTAATCTATTCTTTTTATCATTCTCATTATCATTCAAAAGAATACAAATGTTACGTCCAGAGAAAGACATCTCAGAATTATCTATTTTATTATCTTCTTTATTAGCATTTTCTGTTTCATATGTTGATTGTTGCATCATTATATTCTCTTCAAACATATCATTCATCTCCTGTCCTATACGTCCTTCTTCAAAAAGCGCATCTGAAGTTTTTTATTATTTATCATCTGACGATGTACCACCTTCAGCTACACCGATTATAAATTAAATGCTTTCTTCAACCCCATCCATCAGCTCGCTCATAGTAATGCCCAGCTTCTCGGCAATCTTCATTAAGGTAGAAAGTGATACGCTTTTTGCATAGCCGCCATTTTCAATCCGCGATAAATACTGCGGCGTAATGCCAACCTCTTCTGCAAGCTTTTCCTGTGTCATGCTCTTCAGTTTTCTGTAAAAAACGATTTTAGCACCTATTTTCTTATATCTTAATGCAAACATTTAGCCATCACTCCTCTTACCACTATATTATCGCACATTCTTAATTTTATATCTTTGCACAATCGTTTCATAACTATATATATAGTTTAATTTTATGTATTTATTTTTTAGAGCTTGGCATGCATTTAAATCATTGTTTATTGCCGCTGCTTCTTACTCTCTCTCCTGCAGAAGCCGCACCGGGTCAACCCCCAAAGCCTGCGCCAGCAAAAATATAGACTCCATATTAAACGGTCCCTTGCCGCATTCAATGTCTGAAACACGCGCTCTTGACATTTTGGCCTTCTCCGCCAGCTCGCTCTGCGTCAGACTCAATGCCCTACGATAATACATTATATTTAAGCCAATAGTTTTATATTTTTCTTCCGTAAATTGCAAGAACAAGTTGCACATTTTTCCTAATCAAGCAGAATAAATTTCATCCAGCTTAGCTTCAAACAACTCATCAGGGGTTTTATATCCAAGAATCTTACGTGGAAGGTTATTACACCAGTCTTCTATTCGCTCTATTGCATCTATGCCATAGTCACTAATTCGCTCTCCATTGGCTATAAAACGTCTCACCAGCCGGGTATGCCTTTCATTGCTGCCTTTCTCCCAGGAAGAGTACGGATGAGCGTAATATACTAGAGTTTTACTGCCTTTTTCAATATTGCTCAACTCTGTAAATTCAGATCCGTTATCAGTAGTTATGCTCTTGAATACATCACTGAACTTGGAACCGAAGTATTTCCTAACCTTCTCAAATCCATCCATTACCGCAGATGCTGTCTTGCCATCTATTTTGACAAGTATGTACTTGCGGGTCTGGCGTTCAAGTAGGGTTAACAACGCTTCATCGTTATTGGTCTTTTGACCAATAACAAGGTCAGCTTCCCAATGTCCGAACTCTAGTTTATCGTCAATATCTGGCCTTTCTTCAATCGACCTTCCGAGTAGCTTCTTGTTTTCTCGCACTCTTTTAAGCTTAGGTCTACGAGATACCTTCTCTGGAAGATTGTAGTTTCGGATGCGCATCAGGCCTTTGTCTATGTAATTGTAGATGGTCTTAGTGCAGAGCATCTGCTCTCGTAGGAAATAACCTTTTTCCATAGCTTCACCTACGCAGGCATCAATGGAAAGACCAAGCTCAAAGAAGCTGTTCTCAACATGGGCAATAAATTCCAGCTTGTTGATATATTCGCAACGACGGCAGGAGTTGGCTCTATTTTCCTCGTAAGCTTTTTGACCAGCATCTGCTTTATAACGGGCAACTTTACCATTATATAAGTATACAGTGCCACGTTTAATCTCATTGCGTACAGTATTGGGAGAGCAGCCTAACTCAGCAGCTATTTTGTTCGGAGAGTGCTTGTCATTGAGTCTGGTTTGAATAATTACCCTTTCCTCGAAAGATAAGTGTTTACCCTTTTGACGTTGTGTGGTAGAATTAAGTTGATCCATAGTGATTCTCCTTTTTAGGTTTGGTGTGGTAACTTAATTCTAACACAAGGAAGAACACTATGGATTTTTTTATTCTCTTTTTACTCACTTAGGTGTGCAACTTCATTATACAATCTACCTATATTTTTCTTCAAACAAAAAGTACCACTCCTTATCGCTCACCTTATATTATGCACTAAAAAGGTGTCTCGTGCGGTGCTTTAAATTTTATATATGTGGAATATATTTGACATGAACGCTGTAAACCTGCTATCCTACCGCTTTCTTTTAGTATAAATCGAAACAAGAAACAATAATACCACTATAAAATTTCTTCTTTGTGATATTTAAATAAAAAAAGCTCCCGGATTTCTCCGAGAGCAGATTGTCATAGTTGAGTTGGTTAAGGTTTTCTAAACCAAAGAACAAATTAATGCTTCTTTAATCCTATCAAATTTTATTTCAGCAGTGCTGCTTTGGAATCTCCAACGCCGCTATTCAGCAGTGCTGTTTTTGAATTTGCAACTGCCTTACTCAGCAGGGCAACCTTTTTGTCTATTTCCTTTTGGACACGCTCTTTGTAATCCTTTAAGGCCGCATCAATGGTATCGATAACCTGGGAATCGTAATCCACATAATTAATGGCGTCCTTCAAATCTCCCATATATTCTTCGCAAGCCTTATTTACATCTTTATAGCAGTATTTATCTTCATATTTATCATTACCGAAGAAACTCGTACCTGCATATACTTCTGTATCATCTGTATCCATATAATCCCTATAATCACTACGGGAAGTATAATTGCAGCCATTAAACTCTCTCATTACATCACTGCAGCCGCGGTCTTCAAACTCTTTGAGCCTTGCATTGATGATATCAACAAGCGTAGAATTCTTACTGCCGCCGGGGAAAACCTCAAATTCTTTAAAGTCTGCTGGCAGCATAATTCCGCCTGCAGCTGCCGCTCCGGCAAATTCCTGCAGCACATCTGCATATTGCTTGTTAATCTGCCCCCAGAAGCCACTTTCATCAAAGGTATAAAATCTTCTCAGCTTATCTTCCTTGTATTGCACAAAAACCTCAAGAATGAATTTCTTATACTGTGAATAGCAGATACGGTCAAATTCACTTTCCGCAGCACTCATAGCTCTGCTTTCGCTGGAATAATCATAACGATATTCTCCCTGCGGATAGGAACAAGTCATACGGTAATCCTGTGCGTGCATCTCAACATCTTTTCGGGTAACATTCGGAACAGTAATCTTGGCTAAAGCGTTTTGCAGTTTTTCCGGCAGCTTGCTTAAGTCTGCGCCTGCGCCTTCCGCTATGCTTAAAGCTTGCACAGGGCAACCGGCAACAATTTCTTCAGCCTTCGCTAAAAAATCATCACTAAAATAGCCACCATTTACAGGCACAGCCTTGCCTTCTGCATCTTCCTGCAAAAGTTTTGTTTCTAATAAGCAGTTGCCACAAGCAATGCATTTTTCACTAACCACAAACTTTTTCATATTGATTCCTCCAAATCATAATTTTTTTATATCCTGCATACACTGACTGCCAATTGCCACCGCTTCCTTTGTTTCTTGCGTAACCTTTCCTTCGTCCGTAAGTACAGGAGCATCAATAATTTTTTTCAGTGTAACCGCCAGATTTATACAGCTGCAAAAGGCCTTGCGGTCGTTTTCTGTATAAGCAGCTCTATCCATGCCCTTAGCAGCAATAAGTTCATCTGAATATGTAATAGCTTGCATAAACAACCTGTTTAACCTCGGCAATAAATCAGACACCTTATTGCAAGAAGCTATCACACCGTCTAAAACAGCAGCTAAATTTTCAGCCTGACTATAGACAACACGCGAACTGCGCAGCTGCGCGCCAGCCATTTGCAGCTCCCTTTCAGAATCATTGATAAACGCATTGCCTAAGCCAAATATACCGAAGCCCTTTAATATACTGACAGCAATTTCTTTATCTGTCATTGGTCTTACTGCTGTCTGCGCTACTGCATGGATAATCTGTATTTCTTCTGTGCTAAAGCTCTGCTGATTTAAAACTGCAAGCATCTTGTCATCACGAAAGTCAATTTTCATGAGCTTGCTGTACACAGCAACAAAATTCTGCATTGAAGTAATCAATATTGAACGCTTACGGTTGGAAAGCTTCTTCATAGCATTATCTGCTGCCTGCTTCTTGGCTTCCACCAGCCTGTGGGCTTCCTGTTCCATCGCAAAAGCTTTAGCATAACGCTTTTTTGTCCTGCTATCTATCTGCATTGATTTCTCAGCACCATAAAAGCTACTGCCTAAAGCTGCTGCCCCAAGTATAAGTCCGATCATATCATCTTACCCCCTTCATAATGTCAGCACTGCATCTTTATCATCAAAAAAATTGTTAAACTCTTCCAGCGACTGAAAAGCACATTTTTGCTTAAATACCGCCAGAATATTATTCAGTCCTTGGGTAATCGCTTTATCATCTACTGCGTAAACGCCCTGCATAACAAGCTCAAAACCACCATCAAAAGCCGCCGTCATATATGCATCTCTTGCTTTATTGTATTCATCAATCCGCTGCTTTTGCTGCGCTAAACTTTGCAATGCAGTATTAATAATATGCTTAAATTCCGCCTGACGTTTTTTATCCAACCTACGTTCCATCTGATATTTAGTGACCGCTCTGGTTATTTCTCCCACAACCAGGGAAGTAACCACTGCCGCTACCGGTCCGCCCAAGGCAAAAGCCATGTTCGCTGCCAATACACCGGCAGTGCCGCAAACAATTTGCGCAGAGCATTCTTCGCCGCTGATATTGCCATCTAAATAGTTCGCAACAATACCACCTATTTCTACAGCCATCGTCAGCTGCATAATCGGCAAATTTTTTCCTGCCAGCTTAGCAAAATCCTTTGCCCCGGCCTTTTTCGCTACTGCGACAACACCATCCTGTACTACCGAAATACCGGCAGCACTGCCAAAGCTCCTTACAGTATCCTTCCCGACATTTTTTACAGCCTGCTTAATGTCCTGTTCACCTTTCACCACGCCCACAAGATTGTTCAAGCTGGAAACTGTTGCAGTTACAAAGGCTGCTTCCCTGCCGGCAGCAGTTGCCTTCTTTACCGATGGCGCAACTGCATCCAGCTTAGAACTGATAACTTTGCTGTTTTTTATTTCATTAACCGTATTTTCTATTTTATACTTAGTCGCCTGTGTCCGTATATGCGCCTCTGCCTTCACTTCTTCTTTCAGCATATTAACGCTCGTCACAGCATCCGGGCAGTCAACAGCTTTTTTATTTGTCTTGAAGATTTTCTTGCCAAATAAAGTCTCTGATACATCATTAATTTGCGCAGCGCCTTCTTCAGTATATTTTTTTGCTATATACTCGTGGTTATTCAGCGCACCCTTGGACTTGTTCAGCGAAGCATTGGTATTAGCAAGGTTTGCATCAGCATTAGCCATTGTTCTTATCTGCTCCGGCGTCAAATCAGAACCATAACGCCTGATTTGCTCATCTAACGGAACAATGTGGTCAACGTTTGATTGCTTTTCATTAATATGCTTATTAGCATTATAAAAAATTCTCTTACCCGTATATTCGTCAGTTATACTTTTTTTATTGCCAAAGGATCTGTTTTTATAGCTGTCAGCCGCATTGTTGCGTCTGTTAATATCATCTACCTGACTACGCTTTATCTTATCACTCATATGCCGCCTCCAAAATTTATAAAGAAGTATCTTCTACTCCTTCCATTAGCTCACTCATCGTAATCCCTAGCTTCTCGGCAATCTTCATTAAGGTTGAAAGCGATACGCATTTCGTATAGCCGCCGTTTTCAATACGCGATAAATATTGCGGTGTAATACCAACTTCGTCGGCAAGCTTCTCCTGTGTCATGCTCTTCAATTTCCTGTAAAAAACTATCTTGGCACCTATTTTCTTATATCTCGACGCAAACATTTAGCCCTCACTCCTTTTACCAATATATTATCGCATATTCTCGATTTCATATCTTTGTACAATTTTTTCATAACTTTACATATAGTTTAATTTCTTATGCTTTGCTTTTCGGAATGGGCAATGTGTTTACGTAATTATTATTTTCGCTATTTCTCACTCTTTCTCCTGCATAAGCCGTACAGGATCAACCCCCAAGGCCTGGGCCAGCAAAAATATAGACTCCATATTAAAGGGACCCTTGCCACATTCAATATCTGAAACGCGCGCCCTTGACATTTTGGCTTTCTCCGCCAGCTCGCTCTGTGTCAGACTCAATGCCCTGCGATAATACATAATGTTTAAGCCAATAATTTTATATTTTTCTTCAAACAAAAAGCATCACTTCTTATCTCTTCCCTTCTATCATGCACTAAAAAGATGGCTCTTGTGGTGCTTTAGATTTTATATATATGGAATATATTTGACATAAAATCCGCAAGCTTACTTGACCACCGCCTGCTTTTAGTATAAGATGAAGTCAGAAACAATAACACCATGATAAAATTTCTTTTTTGTGATATTATAATGACGAAAAAGCAGATGCCGACAAAACATCAGCATCTGCTAGCAACATAAGATTTTAGATTTTTGCGAGGTTATACCTATGACGACAATGCAACGCGCCTTTCCGGCGCCAGTGATTCCCCAATTTTTCACCAATAATATCTGCGGCAATTATCAGATTCGCCGCTTTTTTAACGGTCAGGACGACTTTATCTGCGCCCAAGGCCCCTTTCATACGCAAACCATCGCTTCCCAAAGCGAGAAAGACGCATCAGCCCCTTCCCTGGCCATTGCCTTCGCCAATATTGACGAAAACGATAAAAAGCAGGTGCTTGCCTTCTGCAATGCCTACGGCCTGCCCTATTCTTCGCAGCGCTGCCTTGAGAAACGTGCACACCTTGACGACGAAAATCACTCTATGCTCATCAACGATTTCAGCTTTATCGACGACACCCTGTATCTGGGAGATATACTTGCAGAAAAAGACTATGCTGCCAATGACGCCGAGGTTACCTTGAATTACACACTGTTCGAAGTAGACGAAATGGACATTATGAGCCTGCGCCTTTTTGCCCGCTGCGTCAAAATCGTCCGCAGCCTGCTTATTGTCCAAAGCTATCTCATCAGACATGAAGGGACACAGGCAGGCGTTATCTATGCACTTGCCTACCTGCTGCATTATAGCGCACGTGGCATTCACTACCTGCTGCCGCGCATCAAAACACCTACGCTCAAGGCAGCAGAATACTTTGCTACGCGTAAGCGCATTTCGCACACACAGCTGCTCAAGAGTATCCGTAAAGCAGATGCAGACTACGCCTGTCAGCTGCAAAACTTTCTCGCAGTCGTAGACAAGCATATGCTGCACACACTTGCTGATTATGACAAGGACCTGCTGACGAAGAAACAGCTTACTGCTATAATTCTCGCTGAAGATATTCCAAGCATAAGCCTTGACCACACTTTTGCCAGACGCGTCCTGCTCGATATCATCAACGATAATATCTATACCGCCAGACCGCAAATGGACCTGGCGCAAGAAAAATTTACCAGCCTTTGGCAATGCAGCTATCTTATGCAGGCAATTTATCTTGATTTGTATCAGTTGCTGCTCAATCCGGGCGAATACCACCGCTGCGCCAATCTTGAATGCAGCAATTATTTTCTCATCAGCGGACGCCGTGCAGACAAACGCTACTGCTGCAATCGCTGTGCTTCCAAAATGGGCAAGCAAGGCAAAACATATAGACCGCATAAAGAGAAATGAGAAACAAATTCAAGCAACAAAAAAGCTCTCAGATTTCTCTGAGAGCCGATTGCCATAGTTGGCGGAGCGGGTTGGGGTGGCAAACCCTGTGCGGGGTAAACCGCTGTAACATTTCGCAAGAAGCAAAATTCAAGCAACAAAAAAGCTCTCGGATTTCTCCGAGAGCCGATTGCCATAGTTGGCGGAGTGGGTGGGATTCGAACCCACGCACGGGGTAAACCGTCTAACGATTTAGCAAACCGTCCTCTTCAGCCAGCTTGAGTACCACTCCATTAGACTACTTGTTTATTATAACAGATTCTTATCTAAATTGCAAGACCCTATTATAATTTTTTAATGGCGGAAAGGGTGGGATTCGAACCCACGGAAGGCTTGCACCTTCGCTAGTTTTCAAGACTAGAGCCTTCAACCACTCGGCCACCTTTCCATTAGAATTTTATTATACTTTAAAAACACGCTTACGTCAAGTACTTCTACCGCACCGAGCAATAAAGCCTTATTGCAACGCTTTATCCGTTACTGCAAGCAAACGTGTTTCCAACGCTTCGGCATCTGCCAAAAGCTTCTTCAGGTCTGCTGCAGCCTGCGCGTTCCACACCTCATCCTTGGTCAGTCCCAGGTTAATGCGCACGTTGTACTCCGCACAGCGCAGTGCCGCACGCGCCAGCAAACCGCTGCAGGCACCATCCGTAATCACGCCCGGGTTTCCTGCCACTACCAACCTGTCTGCCAGCTTCAGTACAGCAAAGGAGCTGCGGGCAATATTCAGCGGTACAGTCGCTGCCTGCTTTGCAGCGGCACGTATTGCCGCTGTACGCGCAGCCTTTTCTTCATCAGTAGTCTTAGGCAGCTTATAACAACTCATAAAGCTGTTGAATACAGCCGCATCCTCATCTACAAGCGTCAAAAGACGTACGCGTTCTGCTTCCGCTTGCTCCAGCAGTTCTTTGACCTCCGGCTCGCGGTCGGCAAACTTTTCTTTGCCAATTGTCAGATTAGCAACCATAGAAGCAAGCGCCGCCGCCAAAGCTCCGGCCATTGCAGCGCCGCCGCCGCCACCGGGGGCGGGCGCAGCGCTTGCAAGCTCAGTTAAAAATTCGTTACAGCTTAAATCGCCAAGCTTATTCATTAATCCATTTCCTCATGTTTCTTTAACCATCTGCGCACCTGCACAACAGCAGCATATGCATCGAGCGGCTCCGGCGGCACCAAAAGACCTAGCGGCACCAGCTTACGCCAACCCTTAGGAGGATTTTCCTGCCAATACAGGCTACGAGCTTCTTCCGTACTGTATGCTTCACCGACAAGCTCCGGTACCAAATCCGGATAAAGCTCACGCAAAACTGCGCCTATAGCCTTATTATTTGTGCCGTTGCCCATAATAATTCCCTGCAGCTTAGCTGAACCGACAAACTGTCGCAGCTCTGCAGCCAGATTATCCGTCATCGCAATATGCAGGCTCAGGATTTTGCCATCAGCGGCAACTAATGCCAATCCTGTTTTGCTGCGCCCCGGATCTACGCCAAGATAATTACTCATTGACCGGAAGCACCTCCAGCCTTACCCTTACAGGTCCGGCTGTCGTAATATCGCCTTTAGCATAAGCACGCAGAATAAAGCTGCCTCTGGTGCGACGCATTGAATTAGCTGCTTCAATCATAGTAGCAGCATCCATACTGCCAACCTTACCCGTCATCGGATCAGGCAGCACACCGGCCTTTACCGCATTATGGTTAATCTGCATCAAGAATTCCATAAGCACGCTTTCATAGCTCGGGCCGTTATTACCAAGATTATACTGCTCACTGAAAATCAAGGTTCCGTCAGGATAAATGAGCTGATTATCTACCATTTCAATATCGCATACTGCCAGCTCGCCAACTATGATATTAGCAACAGCGCGGATACGGAAAAGCATATTACCCTTGCTTTTATCCAGTCTTGCTACAGCATTATCGACAACGTTTTTACCAATCCAGATAGCCTGCAGAGGCTTTTGTTCATCGTGGATAACACCCAAGCGCTGCAATGCTGCTTCATTTGCATTTTGCAGCAGCCAGTTCATCTGAATTATATTTTCTTTATGCTTCAGACCGCCACGCATAACACCGGCAAAAACAACTTCACCGGCGCGGTAATAAACCTGGCCTTCACGCATATTGATGATACCCTTACGCAGAGCCTCGGTAGTTTTTTCCAGCTCGTCAATTTCATTCGTCAGCTGCAGCTTGGAATGTGTAAGAGAATTTACCTCATTCTGTGCCTGGCTGTACATGTCATTAACCTGGGCCAGCTTGATTTCCATTGCATCATTTTCGGCAACTGCTTCCTGGATTTTAGCATCAAGCTCACTGATTTTTTTGTTCTGCTCGTTAACCTTGCCTTTAGCCTGTTCAAGTGCAGCAGTTGTGTCTGCCTTTTCTTTGTTTAAAAGCAGCAGCTCCTGCTGAATTTTTTCCATGCCGAACAAAGCTGTGCGCGCACTCTGTGATGCTATTGCCATAACACTGATAGTCAGAACAGCAATAATAGTACCGCCGAGTACCGTAAGTAATATGGACGTATGCTTTGGACGCAAGCCAAATACCGACATTCTTTTTTTGCCTATTTTACTGCCCATTTTATCGGCCAGATAGGCAATCAGGCCACCTACAATGGCCATAATGATAATTAATCTTATACCTACCAAGTACTCACCTCCATGACTTACTCATCCAAGTCTTTTAGGCATTTTTCTTTTTCATCAGATAAACGCCGACACCCAAGCAAAGAATGTTAGGCAATGCGCAGGCCAGCAGCGGCGGCATTGCACCACCCTTGCCCAAACCGGTGGTGAAGGTCATTATTGCATAATAAATAAATATTACGATGATACTGATGCCCAGACCGATAGAAGAGCTGGTACGCTGCTTCTGAGTTCCCAGACAAGCACCGATCATTGCAAAGAAGAAGCTTGCCAGCGGAATATTGATTCTCATAAAGATTTCGCACCACTGACGTGCTGCCGAGGTATGCTGTTCTTCCAGCATGCTGATATATTCGCGTAATTCGCGGATAGTCATTTCCTCAGGCTCCTTTTGCTCCCAGGAAATCTGCTTCGGCGAGAAATTCAAAGGAATAATCTGTTCCTTGAATTTGGCACTGCTTTGTACGCCGTCCTTATCGTCCAGCGCAAAAACATTACCGTCTACGATACGCCAGCTGCCGTTTTCCCAATAGCCTTCCTTGGCGGTCTGAATACGGGCAATTTTGCCTTTATTAAACTCTTCGATAGTGATATCGGTCATCTTGCCAAGCTTTTCATCAAACTTATTAGCATAGGTAACACGTTGGGTATCACCGCTGATAGTTTTGATGATAATATGATTCTGAGTTGTGGGGCGCGTATTGTGGCGGATTTCCTCATTCAGGATTATCGACGCCTTCGCTTTGGAGGTGGGCACTACCTTTTCTGCCCACACCATGGAAAACATGCTGACAAAGAAGCCAACAACCAGCACCGGCGCAACAATACGGTAGTAGCTGACACCGCCGGCCTTCATTGCCGTAATCTCACTGGAGCCGGAAAGCTTGCCAAAAGCCATCAGCGCTGCCAGCAGCATAGACATCGGGAAGGTATAGTTGATAACCTCCGGCAGATTATACATAAACAAACGGGCTACAGTCTCCAACGGAGCACCGTATTTAGTCATGTATTGCGTAATTTTAAACAGCATCGTGCTGGCAATAAAAATACTGGAGAAAGCAGCAATGCCGAAAACGAAGGGGTATAAAAGCTCCTTCAGTACATAACGGTCTAATAATCGTAAGCGCACTTTTCTTCCTCCTGTTACATGCTAAAGTTATCGCCAAGGTAATATTTACGGGCAACAGGGTCATTAGCGATTGTTTCGCTGTCGCCATGCAGTAAAATATGACCTTCGGCCAAAATATAGGCCTTATCAACAATGCTCAGTGTTTCACGGACGTTATGGTCTGTAATCAGCACACCTATGCCGCGTTGCGCCAGATGCGCAATCATGCCCTGGATATCCGCTACGGCAATAGGATCGATGCCGGCAAACGGTTCGTCCAGCAGAATGAAGGCCGGGTCTGTAGCCAGCGCACGGGCAATCTCTACGCGGCGGCGTTCGCCGCCGGAAAGCGCCTTGCCCTCGCTCTTGCGCACATGATTCAGACGGAACTCATCAAGCAGAGCGTTCATCTTCGCTTCTCTTT